>Ga0208733_100006_pt1 | contig 186438 bp, 178 predicted proteins | sample SubbioR11Jul_8B1_FD_184816 | JGI IMG/M metagenome (GOLD analysis project Ga0208733, IMG submission 184816) | Serpentinite rock and fluid subsurface biosphere microbial communities from McLaughlin Reserve, California, USA - CR11Jul_8B1 (SPAdes) | ecosystem: Environmental > Terrestrial > Deep... | reverse complement strand
GGCTCGTATGTGATGGAAAATGTGCTCTTTAAAATTTCTTTTCCGGCCGAATTTCACGCCCAGACGGCTGTCGAGGCTGCCTTACAGATTCACCCGCTGGTAAAGGACCGGTTGGACCAAATCGTTAAAGTGGTCATCACTTCGCATGAGTCAGCCATTCGGATCATCGACAAACGTGGACCGCTTCACAACCCTGCTGACCGTGACCACTGCCTCCAATACATGACCGCGGTCGGTTTGATCTACGGCACTTTAACCGCCGGGCACTACGAAGAGGGGATCGCCGCCGACCCACGCATTGATGCACTGCGGGACAAGATGGAAGTGATCGAAAACCCACGATACAGCCGCGAATACCTCGAGCCTGAAAAACGTTCGATCGCCAATGCCATCCAGGTGTTCTTCGAAGACGGCGGCCAAACCGAAAATGTGGTTGTCGAATACCCACTTGGTCACCGCCGCCGCCGTTTCGAAGGGGTCCCACTTTTGATTGAAAAATTTAATACCAACCTGGCCCGCCATTATCCTGCCAAACAAGCTGAACGGATCTTGGATTTATGTCTCGATGCTCCTCGGCTGATGGCCACCCCGGTTAACGAGTTTATTGACCTGCTGGTTTTCTAAAAACATCAGGGATTCAAAATTACTTGACAATTTAAAACAAACCTAATATACTCACGCTTAGATAAAGCAAACGGGGAGCCCGGTGGCCTGGGCTGAGAGGAGGACGCGAAAAGTCCTCGACCCGCAAAACCTGATCCGGGTAATGCCGGCGGAGGGATTATGGCCATCAAAAAACCACTACCCTCCTCCGGAATGAGGAGGGTAGTTGATTATGCAAAAGAAAAGGGCAGTCGTCTTTGTCAATGGGGTCATGGAAGATCACCAGGTGGTCCAGTCGATGCTGGTTGCGGATGATTACCTGGTGGCTGTTGACGGTGGTCTGTGCCATTTGCGGACGATTGGGGTTCAGCCGCACCTCTTGATCGGCGATTTAGATTCGGTGGATGAAGGCGAAGTGGAAGCCCTGCAATTGTCCGGGGTGCAAATAAAACCGTACCCAGTGGAAAAGGAAGAAACCGACCTGGAATTGACCTTGCTGGCTTTGGCAGGTCAGGGTTTTGAGGAAATCAGGGTCGTGGCCGCGCTCGGTGGACGCCTCGACCAGACCCTGGCTAACCTATCCTTGCTCGAATTGCCCGGCCTTGAGGATGTGGATGTGCGCCTGGATGACGGCCATGAAGAAATCCTCATCATCCGCGGATCGATTAAGATTGAGGGCCGCCCAGGTGACACCATCTCGTTGTTGGCAAAAGACGGTTGTACAAACGGGATTGTCACAGAAGGTTTGAAGTACCCCCTCAATCGGGAAACTTTATGTCCTAACCGCACACGCGGTATCAGTAATGAAATGTTATCGGAGCAGGCCATTGTGCGGGTGGCATCGGGACGGCTCTTGTGTGTACACACCCGCCAACGCTCCCCAAGTTGAAAGGAGTAATTAAAAAATGAAATCCCTAACAAAAACCCTGGCTATTTATAGCCTGGTGGTTTTGATTCTGGCAGCCTGTGCTGCGCCCATCCAACAGGTTGCTCAAACCCCGACCGACCAACCTGTAGAAACGCCCCCAACCGAAATCCGGGTGATGACCCATGCATCCTTTGCAGTCAGTGAAGAGCTTATTCGTGGTTTTGAGCGTGAAAACAATGTGAGCATTTCCTTCTTGCCAGCGGGTGATACCGGTTCAGCCCTCAACCAGGCTATCCTAACCAAAAATGCACCCATGGCAGATGTGTTCTATGGGGTCGACAACACTTTTCTTTCGCGTGCCTTAGAAGAGGGAATTTTCGAACCGTATGCTTCTCCGCTGCTTACCGAGATCCCCCCTCAATTCAAATTAGACCCACAAAACCGTGCCCTGCCGGTTAATTACGGCGATGTGTGCATTAATTACGACAGAGGTTTCTTCGCGGAGCGCGGCCTGGCTGTGCCCTCCTCCCTGGAGGATCTAACCCTTCCCGAATACCGCGGGTTGCTGGTTGTCCAAAACCCAGCCACCTCCTCTCCTGGGTTAGCCTTCTTATTGGCGACGATCGCCCACTTTGGCGAGGAAGGCTACATTGATTTCTGGCAGCGCCTTCGGGCGAATGATGTGATGGTTGTCGCCAATTGGGAGACGGCATATTATACCAATTTCAGTGCTTCCTCCGGACGTGGCCCGCAGCCGATGGTCGTTTCCTACGGCTCCAGCCCACCAGCCGAAGTAATATTTGCTGAAACCCCATTGGATGAACCTCCGACCGCTTCGATTACGGATCCTGGCACCTGCTTCCGCCAGATCGAGTTTGTCGGGATTCTTGCTGGCACACAGCAGCGTGAGTTAGCCGAGAAGGTTGTCGATTTCATGCTCAGCGTGCCTTTCCAAGAGGATATGCCTTTGCAGATGTTCGTCTTCCCGGTCAATCCGAATGCATCCTTACCGGAAGCTTTTCAAAAGTATGCTCAAATTCCCGATCAGCCCGCTGAGCTGGATCCGGAATTAATTGCTGCCAATCGCCAGCGGTGGATCGAAGCCTGGACGGAAGCAGTTCTACGGTGAGGTCTAATAGTAACAAGAACACCCTTCTCCGAGCACCTGCCGGCCAGCAGGTGCTCTGGTTGTGGATTCTTCCGTTGCTCTTTTTGGGAGTGTTCTTTTTTAATCCGTTGTTCTCCATTTTTCGGCTGGCAGGTGCTGGATTAATAGAGGCAGGCCTCGATGGTGCTGCCTGGAGCCGGGTTTGGCGTACCTTGAGTTTCACCGTTTGGCAAGCTTCCCTTTCAACCTTTTTCACCCTGGTCATTGGTCTTCCGGCCGCGTATGTGTTTGCGCGGTTTTCCTTTCCGGGAAAATCGCTTTTACGAGTGCTGACCACCCTGCCCTTTATCCTCCCTACGATTTTAGTTGCGGCGGCTTTCAATGCCCTGATCGGCCCTCGAGGCTGGGTCAATGTGCTCCTGATGGACTGGTTCAACCTGGCTGCCCCGCCGGTAAATTTTCTCAATTCGCTCAGCGCGATCGTCCTCGCGCACGTCTTTTATAACACAACCATCATTGTGCGTGTGGTCGGCAGCGCCTGGAGTCAGCTCGATCCGCGACTTGGATATGCGGCGCGTGTATTGGGAGCTTCACCCTGGCGTATGCTGCGCGAAGTGATCCTGCCCTTGCTGCGTCCAGCTATTCTGGCAGCGGCACTGTTGGTTTTCATTTTTAATTTCACGAGTTTTGGGGTCATCTTGCTGCTGGGCGGTCCGCGCTTTGCTACCCTGGAAGTGGAAATCTACATCCAAACCTTGCAGATGCTCAATTTACCCATGGCAGGGCTGCTCTCTGCGATCCAGTTAGGTTGTACTCTGGTGATGACTTTGCTCTACACGCGCTTATCGGCACGTTTAAACACACCGCTCGCGCCGCGCCTGCAAGGAGAGGGGATCGGGACACCCCACACCTGGCGGGAAAAACTGCTGGTTGGTGGGACCGTGATGGTTTTACTGATCCTGCTGGTTTCACCCCTGGCAGCTTTAGCAAGCCGCTCGGTCATGCGTTTGGACGCTGACCGCGGTCAGCGTGGGGTAGTGCAGACCGGCATAACCCTCGATTTCTACCGCGAACTGTTCATCAACCGCCGTGGTTCCCTTTTTTTTGTCCCGCCTATCCAGGCGGTGCGAAATTCCCTGATCTACGCTGGATTTACGGTGGTTATTTCGCTCGGGTTGGGATTGCTGGCTGCGAGCGCGCTTACCCGCCGGGTAATGATCAACCGGATTCTGGATCCAATGTTCATGCTACCGTTGGGTACTTCGGCCGTTTCGCTCGGGCTGGGATTTATTATCGTTTTCAACCGCCCACCAATAGATGTGCGATCCTTCCCGCTGCTGGTGCCGATTGCGCACAGCCTGGTGGCCCTGCCTTTTGTGATGCGCGCTCTACAACCAGCCCTGCTTTCCATCCCGGGTGGTCTGCGTCAGGCGGCAGCTGTTTTAGGTGCTTCACCCCTGCGGGTCTGGCTGGAAGTCGATTTGCCGATTATTGCCCGGGCAGCCCTGGTCGGGGCGGTGTTTTCGTTTACCATCTCGATGGGCGAGTTCGGCGCAACCAGTTTCCTCGCCCGCCCGGAATTTCCAACCATGCCGGTGGCCATCTTTCGCTTCATTGGCCAGCCAGGGGCGTTAAATTACGGCCAGGCGCTGGCCATGTCCACATTGCTCATGATGGTTTGTGGGATAGGAATCTTTTTTATTGAGCGGTTTAGATTGCGCGGGATAAAGGAAGAGTGGTAGTTGGGGAGGATAATTATCCTGGCAGTCGTCAATGCCAAACAGGGACATTTTTCGGTAAGGATAAATTTAAACAGCAAGCTGAACTTGATTTGCTTTTGAGCGCTTAGGGTTGATACACTACCCGGTAAATACGCATCCCTTTATCATCCGAGATAAACATCTCGCCGGATCCACCAAACACCACATCCGCCGGGCGACCCCAGGTGGCGGCATCACCGCACTTAAGGCCGGGGGCGCGCCAGCCATTGGCAAATTCTTGGCTGCCGACCGGCACTCCGTTTTCCAGGATAACCCGCTCGACTTTGCAGTCGCGGTGATTCGCTGGCTCACTCGTGTTCCACGAACCATGATAAGCCACATACAGGTCGCCATTGTACTCCGGCGGGAAATTCCCGCCTTCTGCCAGAGCCATGCCCAACGGCGCAGAATGGGCTGGGGCATTGAAAATGGCTGGGACTGCCTCGGCGCAGGTGAATCCGCCGGGTAGGGCAATGCGCGTATCGCGAACCTCGCTGTTGTTCACCACTCCCACCCCTGGTGTGTAGCAGTACGGCCAGCCATGCGAGCGATTAGCAAGGACCGGTATTACGATCTCTTCCGGTGGCAAATCGTTCCCCAGGCCATCGCTGCCGTTGTGGTTCGCCCAAAGGGTACCGGCTGGCGACCAGAGGAAATCGACGCTGTTGCGTAAACCCCAGGCGTACAATGGTCGCCGGCGGAAATCGGGATCCGTGGCAAAGGGGTTATCGGTTGGGATGCTGCCGTCCGGATTGAAGCGCAAGATGGCTGCCCACCGGGGGTCGGATTCGGTGCAGAAATTACAGCTCGAACCAGCGCTGACATACATCTTCCCATCTGGGCCAAAGTGGACGGTTCGGCTGGTATGCCCGACCGGGGTGGGGATATTATCCGTCACGAGGGTTCGGGCCGCAAAGTTTCCATTTGAATCCGGGCCAACCATCCGTTCCACCCGGTCACCGGAGGCGATATATAAATATCCATTGTGGAACGCCAGTCCATGGGGGAGGTTGACCCCACTTGTAACGATCTCAACAGCATCCGCCAATCCATCGTGATTGCGGTCCGGCAGGCGTGCCACCTGCCCAACACTCATCAGGCTGACATACAGGTGGTCATCGGGGCCAACCGCCATAAAGCGTGGTCGCAGGGGGAGATCCTCGGCATAAATCCGAATATGAAAACCGGGCGGTACGCTAATGCGCTGGCTGGCCTCGTCCGCGGGCGGAAGAACCAGCCCGTTGAGGATGAGCGGCAGGTATAGTGCCGTCCCATTTTGTGTTTCCTGGGCCTGGACCGTCAGACGAGTTAACCCGATGGCAGGCAACAATAGTAAAATAACTATAAATAATATCTTTTTTATCATCAATTCAATCATAACAGATTTATATTTTCAAGCAAGGACGTGGCTCAGGGAAAAAATAAATTCTAAAAAAAATATAAGAATAGTTATTGCTCTGAACCTATTGGTTGCTGATAGCGGGCTCATTCTAAATTTCGATTCTCGCTTACAATTTGGGATAGAAAAAAAGCTTTGAGGTTTTAATATCCATGTTGAGCATACGGGATATTCACAAGCAATACGAAGGTAAACCGCTGCTGCGCGGCATTTCTTTCGAGGCCGCGCCTGGTGAGACGGTCTGTTTGCTGGGGCCGTCGGGCAGCGGCAAGAGTACCCTGCTGCGAATCATCAGCGGGTTAGAAGAGGCCGAGTCCGGCCAGGTATGGTGGGATGGCGTTGATCTTGCCAGGGTTCCGGTCCATTTACGCCGCTTTGGGTTGATGTTCCAGGATTATGCCCTCTTTCCGCACCGCAGTGTTTTTCAAAATGTCGCCTTCGGACTGCGCATGCAGGGTATGCGAAAACCAGTGATTGAGGCACAGGTACATGAAGCCCTGGTGAGAGTCAATATGAGCGATTTTAGCAACCGCCGGGTTACCGACCTCTCCGGCGGCGAGCAGCAGCGGGTTGCCCTGGCGCGCGCCTTAGCCCCCCGTCCACGTCTGCTGATGCTCGACGAACCGCTAGGGGCACTCGACCGCACCCTACGCGAACAACTTGGTCAGTTCCTGCGAGATGTCCTCCATCAAACCGGAATTCCGGCTATCTACGTAACCCACGACCAGGAGGAAGCTTTCGCAATTGCCGACCGTCTGGTTCTTCTTAACCAGGGCCGGGTGGAGCAGGATGGCCCCCCTCATCAAGTTTACAACCGGCCGGCAACCGCCTGGACGGCGAGGTTCCTTGGATTAACCAATTTACTGGATGGATACGTCATTGCACAGGCTCCCATGCGAGTATCCACCGCTTTGGGGGATTTTGTCTCTACCGATAAAGGCGAACATCTTCCGCAAATCGGTGCTGCGGTAACCTTATTACTGCGCCCGGGTGGAATACAACCAGGTATTCCAAAAACACCCGAAAATCGCCTAGAGGGGTTCGTTGAGGATGTCATCTTTCGCGGCGAGGGATACGGGGTACGCTTGCTTTGTGCCGGCAACCTTTCTTTTACCTTCCATCTGGAAGCACCTTTGCCGGTCGGGCAAACCGCCAACTTTTCCATCGATTCCGAATCGATCGTATGTATTAGGTAAAGTATGCAAGAACTTGTGGTCATTAAGAAAAACTTGGCAGGTGAAGAGACCTGGCGCTATAACGGTACCATCCTCCAGCGCACTTCATATGGCATCTTATTGGCAGCCTTTTTTGATCGAGACGATCTCGCCTTTCATGGTATCTTAATCGGAAAGGGCGACCGTTTTGTCGAGGCTTATTTTAGCCAGCGATGGTATAACATTTATGAGATTCACGACCGTGTCGATGGAAAAACCAAGGGGTACTACTGCAATGTGACTACCCCGGCGGTTTTTTCGAATGGGCAGGTGGAGTATGTGGACTTAGCCCTGGATTTGCTGGTGTATCCGGATGGGCGCAGCCTGTTACTGGATGAGGACGAATTCCTCGCTTTGGAAATTGGCGAGAATGAAGCCGCCCGGGCGCGCCAGGCAGTAGACGAACTACGAACCCTTTTTGCGAAGCATCCAGGATTGCAGCTCGAATTAATTTTTCAAAATTTGTTCGAGTCAATAATTTCTAATATATAAGGTGGGTAATTTGGCAACTATCCTGACCCGCTGCGGTTATCGCTGTGACCTTTGCCTGGCCTACAAACCCAACATCGAGAAGAATCCGGCCAACCGCCAGATTCTGAGCGACGGCTGGCATAAATATTTCGGTTTTCGTCTCCCACCAGAAAAAATTTGTTGTGACGGTTGTATGTCCACCGACCCGCATTTGATCGACGATCAATGCCCGGTGCGCCCCTGTGTGATCGATAAAGGTCTCGATAATTGTGCCCAATGCGAGCAGTATGGGTGCGAAAAATTAACTGAACGCCTTGTTTGGCTTGAAGAAATTGTCCAAAGGGTCGGGGGTGAAATTCCCCAAGAGGACTACCAGGGTTTCATCCGCCCGTATGAGAACCGACGCCGACTGGAGGCGCTGCGCACACCCTTTTTGAGTGAGAACAACCAGGGACCATTGGCCATGAGCGAGCCTTACGAACAGCGAATCCGAGACTATATTACCCGAAACGCTGTACAGGCCGAGCATCTCAGTTTCGAACAATCCTGCCACTCCGTGGCTGAAGCGGCTGAAGCTGCTGGGGCTGTGCCGGAAGACTTTGTTAAAAACATTTGTCTGCTGACCCCCGATGAGGAGCTGGTTGTGGTGATTGTTAAAGGCGAGGACAGGGTCAGTCTGCTGAAGGTAGCGGATGCACTTGGCGTGGATGGCAAAATGCGCCTGGCCACACCGTCAGAAATCCTGGCATGGACAGGCTACCCATGCGGCGGAACCCCCTCCTTTGGTTTTGCGGCCTTGTTTTTGATCGACGAACGTGTCTTTGAAAAAGAAGTAGTGTTTACGGGCGGCGGGAGCGAAAGTTCGTTGATCAAAGTAAGTCCGGATGAACTGCGCCGGGCAAATCAGGGGATTGTCGCCCACCTCCGAAAATAAATATAATAGGGTTGAGGTATTACCCATGCCGGTTGGCATTGGCCCACCCGGGCGTCAGCCCAACAAAATCCTAAAGGCCGCGATAGCGGCAAAGCCTAAAAACACGCCGATCGCGACCATTACAACCCGTTTATTGCTGCGCTGATTGACCAGACTCAGCCCGCTGAAGTTGGTTTGGATGTTCCAGACTGGCCCGGCCGACCAGGCAAAGGCGAGCCCACCCAGTAATCCTCCCATATGGCCCCAGTTATCAATCCCTGGTGAAAGCCCCAGGAGCAAGTTAATCGCCATGATCATCAAGGTGCTCATCAGCATGCCCTGCGCGTTGCGAATTAAGTGGCGGTTTTGGTAAAGAAACACCCCCTGAGCAGCAATCAAACCAAATATGGCAGTGGAGGACCCCAAAGAGGGGCGCGGGGACATCATGAAAGAAATCACATTTCCGGCAAACCCACTCAACAAATACAAGGCCAGAAAGCGCCAGGTAGAATAATAGCGCTCCAGATTCGAGCCGAAAATATAAAGCGCGTACATGTTAAACATGATGTGCAGCAAAGATCCATGCAGCCACATCGGCGTTACCAACCGCCAGTACTCCCCATTGATGATCAGTTGGTTTACCTTTGCCCCGTAAAGAGACAATAAATCGGTTCCGGCGGGTGTCTGGGTCACCATCTGACTCAGGTAGGCAAGAATACAAGTAGCGATCATGAAATAAGTGATGTATGGCGGTGATGCGGTTGGGCGACGAAAAAAACGGGCTGGGCCAGCCGGCGGCGGTCTGTACGGCGATGGATTTTGCGAATAAGGCGGGGGGGATTGGTTCATACACTCACTTTTCTTTGGATTACGCGGTGGTGCTCAGCATCGATAATGGCAATGATTTTATCGACAGCCTCTTGGAGCTGTTCGTCACGATTGACTACTACATAATCGAATTCGGTCAGTTGGTGCATCTCTTGGCGGGCGGTCTCTATCCGGCGCTGGAGTGAATCGGGTGTTTCACTATGCCTTGCTTTCAGGCGTTGAATTAATTCGTCTTCATTGGCGGGCACCAGGAAGATCAAGACTGCCTCTGGAAAAAGTTGGCGCAGACGGGCAGCACCTTGTACATCTACCCGCAGAATGACGTCTTTACCGGTTGCAAATGCATCTCGAATCTGCCGTTTGGGAATGCCTTTGTAATCTCCGTAAACCACCGCGTGTTCAAGTAACTCGTCATTGTGGATCATCTCCTCGAAACGGTGAGTGGACACGAAGTGATAATCGACCCCGTCGACCTCATTTGGGCGTGGTTCGCGATTGGTACTGGTAACCACGACATGCAAAGGAAGGTGGCGATGTTTCAGAGCCTGGATAATCGAATCTTTACCGACTCCGGAAGGTCCGGAAACGACGACGAGTAATGGATGCAGCTCGATAAGTGTGTAAGGACTGGCAGCGATCATGATTAGCAGATTATAATTGATTAATACCAAACCAATGAGGGAGTGTAAGAATGCCCGCTTATGAATATCGTTGTCAGGATTGTAGGAAACGATTTGATGTTTTTATGCTTTATTCTGAATATGCTGACCGCCAGGTGCTTTGTAAACATTGCGGCAGCCAGAATGTCCAGCGCCGGATTGGGCGCATTCGCATTGCGCGGTCGGATGATAGCCGCCTGGAGAACCTGGCAGACCCTGGGAGCCTGGAAGGGCTGGAGGGTGATCCCAAGGCATTGGGACGGATGATGCGTAAAATGAGCAGCGAGGTTGGGGAGGAAATGGGACCGGAATTCGACGAAGTGATCGGGCGGCTCGAGTCCGGACAGGCGCCTGAGGAGATCGAACGCGACATGCCCGAATTAGCGGCTGACGATGGGGGTGGGCTGCCTGGTGGAGGTTATGGCGACCTGGCTGATGACTAATTTTCGATCGACCAACTTACGGTAATAACTCCTGGAGCGCTTCAAAGGAAGTGACCCAGGAAATTTGGTTAATAAAAATGGCCAGATCCGGACTTTCGGCGCGCAGCAAGCGAACCGCAGCCCCGATTGGGTCTTCACCTGCGGCGCCGCCAGGCTGGTCGGCGTATGCGCCATAGAAGGCAAAATAGGCCTGGTTCAAACGCCGGATGCGATGGCCGTTATCCCAAAATACCTGGCGGCGCTGCTCCATATATTCTTCCGCCGGCTCTACCTTCCCCTTTTCCAGCAATGCATCCACGGTCACCCGTGTTTCGTGCATTTCGGCTCGAAAGTCGAAGGGCGGTGGATCAGGAGGAGTTAAGGGCTCTTCCACTATCCCGGGTTCTGGGTCAGGTTCTGGCGGTGGTAAAAACTCTGGGTAATAACGGGCTAGAACCGCATCGCCAATTTCTTTGCCGGCAATGGAAGCCGCCGTTTCATTGATGATGCGCAATTCTGGTGAGTTTAAGTACAACACCCCCAACGGGCGTAACATAAAATAGTTGTGAATCCACTCGTGGGCAACCACTTCGGCCAGCCAGCGTAAATTTGTGGTGCTCATCACCATGGTCGGGTAAATACCTACCCCCCCGACCGGCACCACCAAGGACGAAACATCCAACCCTTGCTCAACCTCACCCTCCAGGCGGGTAATCTCATCCAATGGCAGGTAAGGAAGCAGCGATACACTTGCATCCTGGCGAATAATCGTGCGAGGTGATACGATCAAGGCGAGTGGCAGTGAACTGATGTGAAACAACGGGGGTGGAAACGGTTGGCGTCCAATTCCAAGTCCAATTTCGCCAACAATCACACTGGTCTGGTGTTGGATAACCGCTTCAGCTAGAAGACCTTGTTGGCCAATTTGCTGGGACAACCGGGTCTGCAGGTTGAGCAATTCTTGCGCGGCAGCTTGCGGATCGGAAATTGTCGGATCAGCATAGATGGAATGGATCTCATGTCGAACACGGTCACTTTGCCGGACTAATTCTATATATGAAAGGACAACCTCGCGCTGCTGTTCCCAGGTCAGGTATCGCGGCAGGTCAAGCGCGACCGACTTGTGTTTGAGGAATAGTGCCTCGAAGGTCCAGGTAATATAATCGAATTCCTGCCAGCGGGTAAAGTAGCGTACCTGCTCAAACGGGTCGGTGGAGTGGTATTCGCTGCGCACCTGGGTGAAAAATAGGAGCAAAAATACCAGCAAGTTGCGCCAGATTAAATTGAGAAGGCTGGGAAGGGGCATCGTCATTTAAGGTTTCAAAATCGCTGCTTTGGATGATGATGGGCAAATGGCCTGGTGAGCGTCTGATAATTTCATGCGTTCTTCTAATATTGCCCATTACAACTCGGTTTTCAAAAATTATACCGGACACCTCCAACAGCCAGATTAGAACTCTCAAAGAAAGTGATAAACTTGAGTACCGATTGGTTAAAATGAATCGATTTTTCCACCTCAAATTGAAACTTATTGAGGTTTTTCGCGTGTAATTAAGTAGTGTTCAATGACTTTGCCACTCTCAGTTGTCCAGGAATTGATCCAAAGCGCCCAATCCGGGGATTCCCTGGCCTACGAGAAGTTGATTCAGGCTTATACCGCTCCGTTATACCGGTTGGCCCGCCGTTTTGTGCGCGATGACCAGGAGGCCGAATCGATATTACAGGAAACTTTTTGGAGGGTGTGGCAAAACCTTGCTCGTTACCAAAATGACAGGCCTTTTTTTCCATACCTGGTGACGATTACCGTCAACCTGGTCCGCGACCGCTGGCGAAGCAGCGCATGGCTGGCTGAAGATGACCTGGATACTGTGGAGAATGACCCAGTAGACCTACTCTCCAACCCCGAAGAGCTCCTGGTCAATGAGGAACAACAGGCGCTCCTGGTCGAAGCAATCGAGCAGCTTTCTCCGCACTACCGGGTTGTGATCGCGCTGCGGTACCAGGCTAATTACAGTTATGAAAAAATTGCGGAGATTTTAGACTTGCCGATTAACACCATACGCACTCACCTGCGGCGCGCAAAACAAGCCCTGCGCGCAAAGATGGAGGCAAATAATGGACCGCCTTGATCGAATGCTGGTTGGAATGAAACCGGAAATACCTGAAGCAACCTTGGCTGATCGCCTTTGCTCACAATTTCGCCACCGCTATCAAAGGGCACGCCGGATGTATTTGGGGTTGATGATGGTGTTCATGGTTGTTGGATGTAGCCTGGTCCTGCCGCAGGCTTTCAGGCTGAGCGGTACGGTGGACCTGCCTGAAAATGGCCTGGTGGTGGTGGGTACTTCGATGGGCGCATTCGCAAGCCCGTTGGAATTTTGGAATACCGTTTCTGGCAGTATCTACGCTGTCCAAAATGGTCTGCTTGGTGCCCTCCAGACTCCTTTCTGGATTGGATTATTTGGATTAGCCATGGGTGCAATGATGGGAATGGGTTGGCTTCTGCCCACTGGAAAGAAGGAATAAACGAAATGAATCGCTGGCGAATTATTTTGAGCATACTGCTGGTCGTATCGATCGCAGTTGTAGTTTATACGTCGATACAAAGTAACCATATTCCAGAACTGGTCCGTACCCAACCACCCTGGGCTGAACACCGCTTCGATGCCGACCGCTTCAAGATACCTGCTGCGGTTTCCCTAATTGGAGGAATGGCATCCTTGTATGTATTCAGTGTCATCCTTGTCTATCTCATCCCGCAACGGATGATGAGCCTCAGCTCTGCGCTGGCGAACAGGCCGGCTGCGCTCCTCCGGGTGGCCGGCACCGGTTTATTGAGCTTGCTGCTCCTAGGCGCGCTAACTGGCGGGGCAAGCCTGTGGATAGGCACTTTTCCACTCGCAATTTTCGTGGTTTTGGCGGTTATCCTCGCCAGCACCATCGGTGGCCTGGCAATGGCTTTTCGATTCGGACGTGGGCTGCTACGCCGTGCTGGGTGGCCGAACCGTTCGCCTTTCTTGGAATTATTGGTCGGGACCTTGATCCTTTTTCCATTAATGTATCTTCCTTATGTTGGCGGCATCTTAATGATTCTATTTATTTGTCTGGGTTTAGGGTTGAACATCATCACTCGATTCGGAAGCAACCAACCCTGGAGTATCAGACCCATTATTGAAGTAGAAAGAGGAAATTCATGAAACGCAGAACCATTATTACCATCCTCATTGTGGCTGTTCTGGCCGTAGCTGCATACTTTGGTTACCAAGGATATCAGCAAGCTCAAGCTGCTGCAAACACCAACCTGCAAACAGAGACTATCCAGCGTGGCGATGTTACCGCACTGGTTGGCGCGACCGGGACGGTGTATGCCAACCAAACCGCAATGTTAACCTGGCAGACCAGCGGACAAATTGAACAGGTCTTTGTAAAATTGGGCGATTCCGTACATGCCAACCAGGTTTTGAGCGAATTAAAGAAGAGTTCTGTCCCGCAGACCATTATCCTTGCCGAAGCCGACCTGGTCAATGCCAAGCGTGCGCTCGAGTCCCTTATCCAATCGGGTGTTGCCCAAGCTCAGGCGCAATTAGGATTAGCCCAGGCGCAGGATGCACTTAACGAAGCCCAGGATCGACGCGCCAGTAAAAATTTCCAGCGCGCCAGTGCATTGACGATCGATGAAGCACGAACCAACCTGGAGCTCGCTCGTCTTGAGAAAAACCGTACTGAGCAAATTTTTGACAAGTTCGACCACTTACCGATCGATAACCCGGAGCGGATGGTTTCGTATTCGGCCTACCTGGATGCGCAGCGCCGCCTTCAGCGGGCGGAGGCTAATTTAAATTTCTTAATGAGCGAACCCAACGAGTTGGAGATCGAAAAAGCAGATGCCAGTTTGGCGGTAGCTGAAGCAAATTTAATGGAAGCACAACGAGAATGGGACCGCCTGAAAAACGGCCCGGATCCGGAGGAGATCAAAGCTGCCGAAGCCCGGATTGTTGCCATTGAAGCAACCCTGGGAATGGTACGCCTGGAAGCGCCGTTTGGCGGCACCATTACCGTTATCAACATTAAACCTGGCGATCAGGTTGTACCTGGTTCGAGCTCCATTCGGATAGATGACCTTTCTCGGTTAATGGTGGATGTTCAAGTCCCCGAGGTTGACATCAACCGTATTCAGGTTGGCCAGGCATCCAGGCTTACCTTTGATGCAATCATGGGTAAAGAATATGAGGGCACGATTATCGAAGTCGGGCGTGTCGGTGTACCGGCAGCCGGCTTGGTTAATTTTGCGGTTACGATCGAGTTGAATGGAGTTGATGAATCGGTGCGCCCCGGGATGACCGCGGGTGTGAATATTGTGGTCGATCAGATCACGGATGTTTTAATCGTCCCCAATCGGGCGGTGCGCCTGCGGGATGGCCAGCAAGTGGTTTATATCCTGCGTGAAGGCGTTCCGATGCCGGTGCGCATCCAAATTGGGGCTGTCTCGGATGGGTATAGTGAAGTCCTTTTTGGGGATGTGATGGAGGGAGATGTGGTCGTGCTCAATCCCCCCACTCAATTCGAGGCTGGGCCTCCGCCCTTTATGAGGTAACCAAAATGGAAGACTGGGTAATCGAAGCCGAAGGGCTGACCAAAATTTATACAATGGGCGAGGTTAAGGTCCATGCCCTGAGCGGCGCAAATGTGAACATCGGACGGGGTGAAATTGTCTCGATCATGGGTCCTTCCGGGTCAGGCAAGTCGACCTTAATGAATATCCTCGGCTGCCTGGACCGCCCGAGCGGCGGGTCTTATATCCTGGACGGTGAAACCGTATCCAACCTGAATAACGATCAACTGGCTGGGATACGCAACCGTAAAGTTGGTTTCGTGTTTCAAAGTTACAACCTGTTACCGAGGGCGAGCGCCCTTTCGAATGTGGAACTGCCGATGCGTTACGCTGGAATGAGGCGAGGACGAACTGAAAAAGCCCGTCAGGCATTGGAGGCGGTTGGCCTGGGAGACCGCCTTACTCACCGGCCTACCGAACTATCCGGCGGGCAGCAGCAACGGGTTGCTATCGCCCGGGCATTGGTCAACGACCCGGCCATTATCCTGGCCGACGAACCAACCGGAAACCTGGATTCTAAATCCGGCAAAGAGATCATGGATTTGATCCTGCAGCTCAACAAGGAAAATGGAACAACCGTGATCATCGTCACCCATGATCCAAAAGTGGCCGAGCAAACCCAACGCATCATCCGCTTGTACGATGGGCTGGTTGTGGAGGATGAACAATGAACCTGGGACAGGCTATTTTTGAGGCTTTAGAGAGCTTGAGCTCGAACAAGCTGCGCTCTGGATTGACCATTTTAGGTATTGTGATTGGTGTCGCGGCTGTGATCGCGATGCTGGCGGTTGGCTCTGGAGCTCAGGAGACCATCACGGGCTCGATTAGCGGGTTGGGAAGCAATTTGCTCTTTGTTTTTTCGGGTAATTTTAACGAAGAAGTGCGCAATCCGCAGCCATTGACTTTGGGCGATGCGGAGGCGATTTCCGATCCCTTCCAGGCGCCTTCGGTTGCGGCGGTCGCTCCAGCCCTCCAGGGGGATGGGCGGATCACTTTTGGCAGCGAACAAACCTCGAGCCAGATTACCGGGGTAACGCCCGAATATGCCAGGGTACGCAATTATAACGTGACCGAAGGCGAGTTTATCAATAACGAGCATCTGCTGGGGCGCGCTTCGGTAGCGTTGTTAGGACCCGATGTGGCTGACCGGCTATTTGGCCGCCGGGAGGGGATTACTGGGGAAACCATTCGGATCGAAGGACAGCCCTTCCGCGTATTGGGGGTGCTTGAATCGAGAGGCGGTTCAGCCTTTGGCAGCCAGGATGACTTGGTGCTGGTGCCTTTCAGCACTGCCCAAACCCGCCTGATCCGGCGCACTCGTGAACGGGTGGACCTAATTCTGGTGGAGGTGATTGCCGCTGACCAGGTGCAGCAGGCGACCGAGGAGATCTCGCAGATTTTGCGCACTCGTCATCGCAGCGAGCTTGGTGCGGATGATTTCACCATTTTTTCCCAACAAGATTTTGTCGCTACTGCTCAAACTATCACCGGGGTGTTAACCATTTTCTTGGGTGGCGTCGCTGCCATCTCTTTGCTGGTGGGCGGGATTGGGATTATGAATATTATGTTGGTGTCGGTGACGGAACGAACCCGTGAAATCGGTTTGCGCAAAGCGATTGGAGCCCGTAAGCGCGACATCCTGATCCAATTCTTGACTGAGTCATCGCTGCTCTCTTTATTCGGTGGGCTGATCGGAATTGGTTTTGGCTGGTTGATCTCTTTTATCGTTGGACAAGTGGCGGTTCAATCGGGCACTCCCTTCCACCCACGGGTCGATTTGGATGCGATTTTATTGGCGACCATGTTTTCAACCGCCATCGGTTTGTTCTTTGGGTTGTACCCGGCTAACCGGGCGGCCAACCTGGAACCGGTAGAAGCCCTGCGCTACGAGTAATGGCTCCGTAGAATACCCGACGGTGAGTCGCGTATTCTGTTGAAATCCTTTTTGGCGGCCAGCCTGTTAGCCTGTCAATGCCCTTGACGGATGGATGGGGAGCGAGTACAATACGCCCATTGATGCGGGGTAGAGCAGAGGTAGCTCGTCGGGCTCATAACCCGGAGGTCAGTGGTTCGAATCCACTCCCCGCTACTAAAGTCAAACCAGAGTCCGTCGGGCTCTGGTTTTTCGTTAGCCTGGCGCACAGCGGTAGACATTTTTCCAAAAATGGAGGAATTTCTTATGAACCGCAGTTCGCCGGGTACGTCAAAATCCAAAGTTTCACTTTCCTTAGCCAAAGCCATCGACGGCTTCCTAAAATTTAAAACAGCAGAGGGATTAAGCCAACGCACAATTACCTCCTATGAGTTCACTCTCGGTCATTGGTTGAAATACATCGGAGATCGAGAGGTATCGGAAATTCAATCTTCCGACCTGACCGGCTACATGGCCTGGTTGAGAACCGAATATAAACCGAGCCGTTGGAACGGAAGCTCCGAGCCGCTGTCCGCTAAATCCATCCGAAATGTGTGGGTAACGTTTCGATCCTTTTTCGGATGGCTGCAGGTGGAGTTCAAGTTTCCCAATCCCGCAAAAGAAATCACTGCCCCGAAGTTTCAAAAACATCCTGTTGAAACATTTTCCAAAGAAGACGTTGAAAAAATTCTCAAGGCGTGTGTTTATTCCCGTGAATCGCAGACTGAGGAAAGGAAGAAATTTGTAATGCGCCGGCCGAGTTCCAACCGTGACCAGGCGATTGTGTTGATGTTGCTGGATACTGGATTGCGAGCAACTGAGTTGTGTTCTCTGATCATCAACGATGTAGATCTTAAAACCGGAAAAGTCACCATTCGTCATGGAGTGGCAGGTGGCGCGAAAGGCGGTAAAGGACGCACTGTGTACCTGGGTAAAGTTGCGCGAAAAGCGGTTTGGCGTTATCTTGCCAGCCGAGAGGATGGGGACGATCCCGACGCCCCCCTCTTCATCAGCCATGCGGACCGAGCTTTCAACAAGGATAGTTTGCGTGTCTTGATCAATCGGTTGGGAGACAGGGCAGAAATCAGGAAAGCTTATCCGCATAAATTCAGGCATACCTTCGCCATCACCTACCTGCGTTCTGGAGGAGATGTTTTTACCCTCCAATCGCTTCTGGGTCATGGATCGCTTGATATGGTACGTCATTATGCCCAGATAGCCGAAGTGGATGTGGAGCAAGCGCATCGCAAAGCCAGCCCAGCTGATAACATGCGTCTGTAACCAAGAAATCTTCATTGAGCTAACTTCCCTGCGATAAACATCAATGCCTTTTTCTGGCTTTCTCGGTCAAGCTTATTAAGGAAGACCTCAAGCTCATCACCCGGCGTGGACATCGCCTTCCCTGACAGCCCTGCAATCCGCTCTTGAACATCGGAAGATAACATGGGAGCGTAAGTGCTGTCAGTGATCTCGATACTCTCGTGCATCAGGTTCATGGAGACTGCTTTATAATCCGCCATGGTCTGGGCATGAAGTAACCCGTAGACGGCGTGTCCATGCCGGAATTTGTGAGGAGATTTAAATTCAAGGTGCGCCGAGGAGAACAATAACTCCAAGCGTTTTTGAAGCGCCTGGGAGCGCGTCTTTCCCGGTTCATCCTGTGAAAGAAACTGATCCCCCCAGGAATGCGCGATCGGTGCATACCAGGGACTTGAGCCAGGAAGTGACTTACGGACAAATTCATCCCATTGGCGAACCGGCGCAAGAATTTCAGGAATGTTCAACAGAAAAGTAGTCGCCTTCTTTCCATTCTTGGTATGAACGCCCAGTTCTGGCCATTGGCGAAGTCTCAGATTTTCAAGATCAACCGCCTCAATCGGCAATGTGGTGAAGGCACTGGCACGCATACCTGAAAGGAAGAGCATGGCAGCAGCTGCTTTATCGCGTAATAAGGCCAGGTTATTTTCGGGTACAGGGGTATTGATTAATTCTTGTACCTCATCCAAAGAAACAAAAACATTCTCTGAAGATAACTGCGGTTGGCGAGGTCGGCGTAAAGTATCAATCCATGAAACAGGAAGGCTGTTCATTTCACGAGGATATGTTACTTTTGCCCAACGGAAAAAGCGCTTACTTGAGTCAATGATCTTCTTTTGGGATGCGCTGGCCAGGGTTCTTTTTCCTTCCTTACCTGGTAATGAAGCCAGATAGGACGGTAGGGTCGGCCGAATAGTCTGGACATGGCGGAAATTTTGATCATCCGCCCACAGGAGTAGATGACGCAAATAGAATCGATAGCGTTCAACAGAAGCTTGGTTCAACTGTAGAACCTCATCGAGGTATTTGAGATGTTCTTTGACCTTAAGATAGTTCTGGCGTTCGATCACGATGGGCTCCACGATTAATAACGGCTCCACAATTTGCACAAGTGCCTTTGATTAAGACCAGGTTTCCCTTGATCGGTTGAATCTGAGGAGAAAGTAATTTGGATACCTGGTTACAACGCAAACAATACGCTTCATCTTCATTTAGCTTATTGGTCACTTTAGGTTTACGTTGGTTGTTTACCCATCTGGCAAACTCTTCTCCGTTGATCCAAATCCTGTTACGGTTGTCTCTTTGGTGGGGAACATCTATTTGTAACCAATCCCGCAATGTACTTTCGGCAATATCCAGTTCTTCACAAATTTCACGCGGGGTATACAACATCGGCAATAACCCTGGTGCTTTGATGATGACGTTATGAGGTAATTTGGTCCGGTGAATTCTTACTTCCATCCAACGATACTCCTAAGAAATAGTGTTTTGTACTTTATCCATGCATCAGCAGGTCATCCGACCCGAAATCGTTGACAGGATTTCCAAAAGCTTGTTTGATCTGAAGGATATCTTCTGGAATTACGCCGGCATCTTGATTTTCGCCTAAGCCCGTGCGAATTTTTCTGATCGAGTCAGTCAACTGGCTGGCCAGTTTATTGGCGCGTTTGGCTTCGCGTCGCACGGTGTACCAATCGCCAGTTGATTTTGGTGATGTAATTTCAGTCACATCGCTTGCCATCTGTGCAAACTCATTTTCATTTATCATTACCCTGTTTGCCATGCAGCGAGCTTCAAATCGTCTCAAACTGTTGTGGATCTCGTCTACTTGATCTTCAATATCAAGGGTTTCCAACTGTTCAATTGATAAATCCGAAAGCTGAGATACGTATCCGAATAAGCGGGTTAAGTCATCATGAATGGTGTCTAGCTGCGAGACAAGCCTGGTATTCTGCGTTTTGACTGATTTTGTCAGAAAGCATGTGTTCATTGGCGATCCTTTCTAAAAGAGTTACGAGTAGGATAACACCCAGGCTGAGCTACCTCAATCTATTAATTTCGATAGGGTATTTGCCTTGATACCTATCGAAATTGATATATAGATTTTTCCTTCATCTACTTGCACAATAAGATAATCTCGCCTATAATTTTACTGAACAGATGTTCTAATATAAACCCTCAAATTTTCTACTGTTACCTCACTTGCGCATACGACTCTAGAATGACCAACTCCCACCTATACCATCAACTACAAGGTCCTCTCTGGATAGATGCATGCTTGTTCAGGGGGGATTTATGCGTTATGAGCCATTATTTCAGGTCAACATAGGGGAGGATTTCTTCGATGCCATCCATCGTGGTTTTCAATGATGAAGGGTCTGTTCTTTACCAAAATGTGGTCGACGATGTTCAGGATTTGGTAAAGATCATCCGGGATGGCAGAAATGTGCCTGGTTACGCTTTGGATGATTGCCCAGAAGTGCAAGTTAATGGCTTGATTGTTCTCGCGGGTCAGCCACCTAAACCGAAAAGAAAAGCGCCGGCATTATCAGAGCGGCAAATCAGTGTTTTGCAATTACTGGCAAGGGCATATACGCCAGAACAAATTGCGCTAAAACTAGGGTTAACCGAAGCGACCATTCGATTACATATAAGTGCTTTGAAAAAGAAATTTGGCACAGATAGCCGTGACCAGATGATGGCGATGGCGGGTCAATTAGGATTGTGCGATCCTTTTAAAACAAGCCCGGTCCATGATCAACAAGAGGATCAAATACTCTCAAGATGATCTGATGAAATGAAGGGGGATTCGTTGTCAGATTGAAGAAAATATTATATGATTAGAGGCGAACATATTTTTCATATTCCACATCGTAATCCTTGAAAAGTAAAACCACATGTCCAACTTTCCGGCCTGGTTTAACAGAGCGTACAAACGATGGAGCCGATCCCAGGCGGGTGAGGAAGATTTCATAGCCTTTTGCGATCTGTTATGCTATCCACCTTCCAAGGTATTGGGCTGGTTGCATGGCGAGTTTTTACCTGAAGGACCAGAAATTCTGAGCATTGCGGGGACACTCGGAATTGATGTTTACAAAGTATTAGATCTTCCGAAACCTGAGCCCAAGTTACTGAAACTATATTATCGATTTTCACATTTACAAGGACAGGATCGCTCTAGGTTAGTGTTAGCCATTTTTGAGGTTGAAAGACTTCTAAAGGAAGACAACATTTCAACCAGTTCTCCAGAGGCTACAGAAATAATAAAGAATGTGTTTGAAAAATACGGATTGAACAAGTAATTCGATCCGAAGTAGGTTTCGTCAAACGATAAAACGCTCAAAAATAAACTGAGGGGCGTTTTTTTGTTTCTCTTTTCCCTTGCGATGCTATAATAATCTCAAGCAACTGTGTTTAAACAATATACTTGGGAGGCTCTTATGGACTCCGAATTCCTGACGGCAGAGGAAGTAGCTGAATATTTACGACTCCCATTATCGACTGTTTATAAATTTGTTCAAGATAAACGGTTACCTGGCTTCAAAGTGGGAAAGCATTGGCGCTTCAGAAAAGAGACGATTATTCAATGGACCAAGGATCAAGAAAAAGACGCCCTTAGGGTCCCTGGCTCTGATCCAGAAGATGTAACACCTCAGAAGAAGGGACAATGAAAAGAATGCGTAAAGAAATATCACACCCTTTTTCACAAATGTCAGATCAAGGAAGTTAGGGAGGAAATATGTCAGGTCTCCATTTTTACAAACTCGATCTTCATGTACACACACCGGCATCCAGGTGTTATTTAGATAAAAAACAAACCGCTGAGCAAATTATCCAAGCAGCATTAGACATGGGATTGCAAGGGATTGCAGTAACCGATCACAACAATGCGGCATGGATCGATGAGATGAAAAAAGCTGCTGCGGGCAGAGACCTTGTGATTTTCCCAGGTGTGGAGCTATCCCTGGAACTCGGCCACCTCGTTGCTATATTTGATCCAAGTGCAACTCAAAAAGACGTGGAAGGTTTACTCGGGAAACTAGATTTAAAGCCTGATGAGTTTGGAAAATCAGAGACGGTTTGCACAAAAAGTGTCTATGAAGTAGTTGATACGATACATTCTAGAGGTGGGTTGGCAGTTCTGGCACATATCGATCAGCTAAAAGGTGTTTTCAACGACAACCTTAAAATCAAAGAGGACGGCAGCATAAATGTTCCCGCTCCTCTGCTGAAAATTATCAATGAGGCCCAGTTTGATGCAGTCGAATGTGCTAGTGGAAGATTACCTGCTGGGTTTGATGAAGCACACCACATCAAACGTATACCAGCTTTTTACCAGGCATCAGATAATTCAGATCCACAAGAACCAACGAAACATTCGGCGGCTGGCATTGGAAGCCGGCATTCCTGGTTTAAGCTTGATCAATTAGATATTGAAGGTCTTCGCCAATGCTTTGCAGATCCAGAAGTTCGCATTCAGTTAATGGGAATGCACGGAGAGAATGGTTATTCAAAGATCATTGGGATGAAGGTTGGTCCAACAGGTTTCTTGCGAAACCAGAGATTTGATTTTCATGAAGGGCTTAATTGTTTAATTGGTGGTAAAGGTGTCGGAAAATCATTGGCAATTGAAATTCTACGTTTTGCATTAGACCAGGCACCTTCATCTGACGAAAACCTGCTGGAAGACCATATTAAGAAACTTGAAAAACGTCTCGAAGCTGGGAATCCAGTTGAAGTAATTTACCAGGTTGCAGATGGAACTCAGTATCGAATTCGTCGAGTCTTTGAAGGACGAGCGAATGGTCCTCGCAGCTTAGAATGCAATAGTACATTAAGCTGTGTGAATTTATCAACAGACGATGAGTACAAAGGGGACATCACCCGCTTATTCCCAATCCTCGCATACAGTCAAACCGAAGTCATCAAGATTGCTGAAGATAAAAATGCACAATTGCAATTGATGGATCGATTTATTGACACCAGACCCACAGAAGCTGAGATTACTGATGTTCGAACCAGGTTGTTAGAAAATGACGCAACCCTAAATCAAGCTATTCAAGCTCGAGGGCGATTGGAAAATTGCCAGCGTGAGATACGCACACTCAAGGAGCAAATAGAATCGATAAACCGGTACTTAGCAGATCCACTGTTCGATGAAGTGAAGGCAGTTGAAAAGAAAAAAGAAACTTTCGAAGAAAAGATTAATTATGTAAACGAGCTTATCGATAAGGTTCGGGAGTGGCAAGTAGATTTAGGCAATCATTCTCTCGAGGATCTCCCTCAAGAACTTGCGAATGATCCTGTACTCAAAGAACAACATGCTAGTGCAGGCCAGGCTAAAGCCATCGTCAGTCAAGCATTAGCAAATTCAATACCCCAATTAATCTCCACAAAAGAGCAGATCACCAAATCGTACGAAACCTGGATGCCCGAATTTACTAAAGTATCAGAGGCATATGCTGCCCTACTCAAGGAGATTGGCGGAGATCGTGAAGCCAAAGAGCGTGAGCGCAGGCGGTTGCAAAAGCAACTAGCTACCCAAGAAAAGGAAGAACGCGATTGCCGTTCTCTGAGTGAAAACCTGGCTGGATTATTGAGCAACCGAAATGCATATTTAGACCAACTTGAACGAGCTTACCGCAGAAAATTCGATATCCGCAAAGAAAAATATGATGAATTAACAAGATTATCGGATGAGAAGCTGCAGCTTATTCTTAATCATGCTGCTGACCGAACTGATTACGAAAACAACCTTTCAGAACTACTAAAGGGCGGTCAGAATGCCCCCTCTGTTGCGGATCGAACCAAGATTGCAAACGGCATTCTACCGAGACGATTTGTACAACTTATTCTTGACCGCAATGATGCTCACCTAGCAGCTGAGGCTGGTTTGACAGAGACTTGGGCAAAAAGAGTGATTGAAAAGGCTTGGTCAACCGATGATTTCACCAGAGTATTGGCATTGCAACATAATTGCTTCCCTGCTGATGTACCCTCCATTCGTTTCCGCAAAGAAGGCGGAGTTTACGATGATCTGACCGAGCTCTCGATTGGCCAGAAATGCACTGCCCTGCTCATCATTGCATTATGTGATGGCACAATGCCGGTTGTAATTGATCAACCCGAAGATGCATTAGATATCATTTCAGTCTGGGAGGATATCGCTAAGAAGCTGCGTCGTGGTAAGAACTCACGCCAATTTATTCTGACAACCCATAATTCCAGCGTGGCCGTGGCATCCGATTCAGATCAATTTATTGTGCTTAAGGCCGGCGCGACATCTGGGCGTGTAGTTGCCTCTGGCGCGATTGACCGCCCGGAAGTAAAGAAAGCGGTTATAGACCACCTGGAAGGTGGCGAGGATCCTTATATTCTGCGATCCAAGAAATACAACATCCATCCGGAGCAAAAGTAAAACTTTACTATGGCATACACCAACCATCTCCTTTTTAACAATATTTTCCTGAGAAATCTTCATCCCACAGAAGAAGAAATCGCTTCTGCCAACTATCTCGTCCACGAAAGTGCCCGGGATTGGTATCGAAATGCTGATTTCTCTTCTCCACATAGTCTGGTCGAAACCTGGATTCGCCCCCTGCTGAATCAACAAACTTTGGATTTGGTCGAAGTGGGATCTGAATTTCCTGAAGCCTGGTATCTGGTCGCGCCGTGGGAACGTGAGAGTCCGCTCGCGATCTGTTATGTGGTTGGTGAGCGCCAAAAGTTGGATGGGCATGCGCCAGATGGCACGCTGCCTAAAGGTCAGCACTGGATGATCCAGGCGGTGAACCTGGCGCTGCAAAAACAGGAACACGATCTTCGTTGGATCATTTTAACCAACGGGGATCAATGGCGCTTGCTGGATGCCAAAAACCTTCGAAAATATGAATCCTTTTTAGAAATTGATCTGATCGATTTGCTCAAAGGGCAGGATGACCGGCTGGCAGCCTATCTCTTTCATCATATTGTCCGGCTTGAAGATTCGTTGGAAAAGGATGAATCCACTGGCAAAAATAAACTGGATGCATTTTTTGAGCAATCGATTCAAGCGACTGAGGCCACAGAAAAATATCTAAAGACCAGTGTCAGCGATAATCTGAATACCCCCGGTGGCGGGGATGGAATTATGGCGCAGCTCTGCATGGGGTTGGTGCATGCCATCGACCCCAGTGGAACACGGGCTTTCACCGACGCGGAGCGGGATGAGATTTACCGCAATGCAACCTATTTGCTGTATCGACTGTTATTCATTTTTTACGCCGAATCGCGCAACCTTCTGCCAATGGACCGAGAGGATTACCAGGCTATCAGCCTGAACCGGTTGGTGGAAGATGCCTATGCCGTTCACCTCAACCCCGGTAATAACGCTATCCAGCAGACCAATCTTTGGGATCAACTTAACACACTGTTCAATGCCATTCAGTACAGCGACGAATATATGGGTATCCCGCCGTATAATGGCGGCCTGTTTGAGAATGACGACAAAGTTTATTTGAAGGAATGCAAGATCGCCAACCGATTTTTGGCGGAAGCACTGGTCGAACTGGCTTACCTTTCAGATCCCAATGATGAAACGGATCCGGAGCGCATCGATTACCGTGATCTGTCGGTGCGGCATTTAGGCAGCCTGTATGAAGGCATGATCGAGTATCGCTTGTTTATTGCCGAAGAAGAGCTGCTGGCGCGGCGGGATAAAGACGGTAAAGTCAAATATCTGAGCGCTGAGAAGACGGAGCGCAAACCGAATGATGAGCTCCTGAAAAAGGGGAAGGTTTATTTCGCCCAAAGCCCGCATGAGCGCAAAGCCACCGGCACGCATTACACCGCCGAAGACCTGGTGGAACGTCTGGTCAAGCAGACAGTACTGCGCCTGCTGAATGAGCGCTGGCAGGAATTTGAGCCCAATTTCACCCAATGGCTGGCCGAAATCGATGCAACGCCCGGTGAAGCACAACGCCGCCGGCTGCAGGAGCGGGTTGACAGCGAGTTGGAACAATTTGTCGAGAGCCAGGTGCTCAACCTGCGCGCCTGTGATCCCGCCATGGGCAGCGGACATTTTTTGGTGCACATCGCCCATCAGATGACCAACTTTATCCTCTGGGTATTCACCCGAACCCCCTGGACAAATGACAACATCAACCTGGACGCTGATCTCTGGCGTAAACGCATCGTGGAGAATTGCCTGTATGGTGTGGATATCAACCAGATGGCCGTCGAGCTTGCCAAGCTCTCGTTGTGGTTGGCTACAATGCAGTTAGGACAGCCACTTTCATTTTTAGATCATCACCTTAAACAGGGCAACAGCCTGCTGGGTGCCAGCCTGGAGGAAATTGAAACCTTACTAAAGCAAGACGATTTTAGTAAGTCTACGGCAAAGTCAGAAGTGGCTGAAGCCAGAGGCCAGTATCTGTTATTGCAACAAGTTCACTCACTACAACAGAAGATGGGTGAAGCCAATACTTTACTTCAAAAAATTGCTAACCAGATTGTGAGTCGTGCTGAGGACGTTCACCAGCAAGAATTAAATTTGGAAGAAGTAGAGAAAATTCTAACGCCTTATAAACAAATAGGAAACTTAGTTGTGGCACAAAAAATGGGGGTGAAGATCACTGCCAATGAGTTACACATCTTGGCAAAAGTATATCAAAATGGATCCGAACTCAACGAAGCTCAAAATATATTGCAAAACAAAGTACAAATTTCATTAGGTAATGCTTACTCCCTTCATTGGGGATTAGAATTCCCCGGAATTTTTTGGAAGGAAGAAGCCAAAGGGTTTGATGTAATCGTCGGAAATCCCCCGTTTCTCGGTGGATTGAAAATAAGTGGAGAGCTGGGAGATTATTTCCTACAATATTTAAAATCCACCTTTATTCCTAGTATTGGCGCAGCTGATTTATGTTCTTACTTTTTTCGACTTGCAGAAAAAATACTCAACGAGTGGGGTTGCTCAGGATTTGTTGCAACAAATTCAATTGCACAAGGAGATACTAGACGAACAGGGATTTCATACTTATTAGAAAAAGGTTTTGAAATTTACTTTGCAGATAGATATGTTAAATGGCGAGGGGACGCAAATGTAGAAGTTAATTTAGTTGCTATGTTTAAATCAAAATCAATAAGATCTACAAGAGAAAATCTTCGTTATTTGGATAATACTAATGTACCCTTTATTTCGTCATATTTAGATGATGTACCCGAAACGACCCCACATAAATTAATCCAAAATCTTGGCACTTCATTTCAAGGTGATATTCCCTACGGCATAGGTTTTATTCTGGATGAGCAAACTGCGAAGAACCTGATAACGAAAGATCCCAATAATTCGGAGTGTTTGTTTCCATATCTTACTGGAGAAGATGTTAATGCAAACTTGGGTCAAAAATCAAAAAGATATGCGATCTGTTTTCATGACTATGATTTCAAAAAGGCAAGTGAGTACCCAGATTTAATGAGTATTGTCCAAGAGAAAGTAAAACCCCAAAGAGATAAAGTAAATAGGGAACGAAATAGACTGAAGTGGTGGCTCTATGGAGAATATCGAAAAGGGTTACGAATTGCCATAAGTGACCTTTCACGAATATTGGTTCGAAGTCTAGTTAGTGAACATCATATATTGTCATTTACAGACCCGAACCAAATACTATCATGCAAATTAGGGATATTCACTTTTGATGATTATTATCATTTTGCACTTCTGCAATCTAGTACTCATGAAATTTGGCAAAAACGCCTTGCTTCAACTCTCGAAGCAAGAAACTCTTATACTCTTGCTTATTGTTATCAGACTTTTCCATTCCCTCAATCTATTGGTAAGAAGGAAATTGAAAAAACTGACGAAACAGGTAAGAATTTCTATAATTACAGACAACAAATTATGCAACAACGAATTCTTGGTCTGACAAAAATTTACAACTTGTTCAATAATCCAAAGGTTAATGATGGAGATATTCAGTATATACGTAATCTACAAATCGATATGGATAACTCCGTTATAGCTTGCTATGGCTGGGAAGATATTAATTTGCAGCACGATTTTTACCCCAATGACCGCAAGAAGATCCGCTTCATGCCTTCACCGGCAGCCCAACGCGAAATCTTTACACGGCTGGTCGCGCTCAACCAGGAAATCGCTGCGCAAGAAGCTGCCCAGGGGTTGGTTGTAGAACCAGGAGAAGAAGATGAAATTGATGAAGAAACGGAAGCCTAGGAGGAACTTATATGCCCATACAGCCTAATTTATTTGATGATCCTCCAAAACCGCAAAAAACCGTCGCCATTGAACAGACGATTGAATTTATCCCGTTACAAAAAGATATTCCTGGACTGACTCTTTCCGGGTTACTTCCGGCGAATGCGCGCTTGGAATTGACCCGTCATTATGAGATCCACAGCATCCATCTCAGCCGTATCCTGCATCAGCTCAGTGATTTGAAAGCCAGTAAACTCACGATTGAACAGATCGCCCAGCTTCTTTCAATCCCTTCAGCCCGAACGGAAGCCACTTTATCCTTTGGCCGTAAAATCTATTTGATAAATTCCGAAAACATTTTGACACCATTTGGTACGCGGGTGCTTGCTCAATCCCCCTACCTGGATAATAAAGGTCTTTTGTGGTTATTCCATTACATGTTGGCCTCGAACGCCAGTCTGGTGATCTGGAGTATCGCGTTTAATGAATTACCGGTTCGAAAAGCGGAAGTGGATCTTGGTGAAATCACCCAAGTGTTAACCAGCGCTTCGGACAAGTGGTCTGAACAAACGCTGAAAAAGAAAGCACCGGCTGAATTGCGTGGCGCAATCCGTTGTTATACCGAGGAAATCTTTTCGCCGCTTGACCTGATTACTCATGTTGGCGGCCCAAAATACGAGTTCAATTCAAATACAGCTGTTATTCCGCCGCTGGTTTGGCTCAGCAGCCTCCTGGTTTATCGTGATCAATATTATCCTGGCGCGCCTTCCCTTGAAATTCCGCTCATTGTGGATGGGAATTTCAGCCCCGGTCGTATCTTCCGGCAGAACCAGGCTTCAGTTCGCAAGGCTTTAGACGAATTACATAACGCTGGACTATTATCTGTAGAAGTTCGGTCGGGGTTGGATCAGGTACGGTTTAAACGAGACACCACCTGGTTATCTGCAGCAACCCAATACTTGAAAGGTGAATCCCGATGATCAACTTTTTTAAGTATCTGGACCAACAAAGCAGCGAAGATAAGCGGGCATTTATTGTGCATTATCCAGCAAAATCAGGGAAAACTTCGTTCGCAAAACGAGCAGCAGCACAACGCGCCGGCATTTATTATCTTGACCTTCAACAGGCATTTATAAAACAACCCGACCTGCCAAAAATTACTCAATGCGGTTTCGGTTTTTTGAAGGAATATTTGTTGGGATTGCAAGTGACAGAAGAGTTTATTCTGATTGATAATCCAGACTTCCTTTTCAACACCTGGAAACCTGAAGATAAACAGGCATTGCTGCACTGGATGAAAGTTCAGTTGCGTTCTCCAGGAGTAACTGAAAAAACCTTTGCCTTTTTCATTCAGAGCGATGAAATTCTGGCAACAGCCCAATTCAACAATTCCAGCGGCCAACCACGCATTCTGCCGCTCAACGAGTTCGAAGCAATCTAAACCCCAAGGGGAGGATCACTATGACGAAAATATTTGATCTTGTAAACTTCCACACAGCCTACGGCGATCAAGTTCGTTTGCTTGATTATTACTACAACGACAATGAAAACCGCGATCATATGCGGGGTTATGTCCCGATTCGCTCTCACCGCGAAGCGTTTATATCCTTAGCACAGGCGCAATTACCCAGTAAAGAGAATAAAGAAAAAGTATTCATGCTGACGGGCAGTTATGGTACAGGTAAAAGCCATTTGTGTCTCATGCTGGCAAATTACTTTTCCTCCAAGCCAACCGATCTGGAGATGACAGCTTTCTTTGATAACTGGGCTAAACGCGACCGAACTGGTTCTGAAAAAATTCGCAACATGCGTGGTGATGGTCGTTATTTGGTCGCTCCTTGTGATTTTGGAGAGGCAAAACTATTTGATGAAATGCTGATCAGCGCTCTGGAAAAAGCCCTGCAAAATGAAGGCGCAGAAAGTATCGTTTTAGATACCCAGTTTAAAGGCGCATTGAAATGGATTGAAGAATATGAGCATGATGAACAGGCTGGCCATCTGGTCGGCACTTTCAATGACTTCCTGAGTCATTTAGGAGGCGATGATCCACGTCAATCATTGGAACAGCTCAAATCCAATCTCCGATTAAATCAAAACTCAGCCATGGATCAATTCCAGGAAGCCTACCAAAAGGCTACCAAGAGCAAGATGAAATTTAAGAACGACAGCCTTTTGGATATTCTCAAAGATCTTCTAGCGAATCATGATTTCCAAAAGCGTTATAAGGGGTTGGTGTTTTTAGCTGATGAATTTGGGTATGCCCTATCCGAGGGTCGTGTCAGCATGAGCATCTTCCAGGGTTTTGCAGAAATGTCTAAAGATGGCATTGATGGGATGCAATTAATATTCATTGGAACAGGGCATCGACGTTTTGAAGCATATGGAGCGAACACACCGCTTCAAATGGATTTTCGAGTGGTAAGGGACCGAGTTACTGAAGTCAGCCTTGAGTCCGAAGAACTGGAACAAATTATCGCTGCGTTGGTATCGCCAAAAACTGAAAATACGACCTGGCAGGATGAGGTTATAAAAAAGAATTCCTGGCTGCTGACTAAAATGGCCGGCGATGCCAAGCGCATGAAAATCTTTGATTATTTGGATGAACCTCAACTCCTGGATCAAATTGTGAAGAATATTTATCCGGCTCACCCGATGACGACATTTTGCCTTACGAAGATGTCGAAAGAATTGGGATCGGATGCACGATCAGTCTTCTCGTTTTTCCGGCGTTTTGGTGAGAATCCTCCGGAAGGTGGATACTCCTGGTTTGTGCGGAATTACGATGTGACCAGACCGAATGGTGAGCTGGAAATATACACACCAGAATATCTTGCCACCTATTTCAAACCCAGTTTCACAGATACCACGTTGATGGTACGTCCAGATATCCGTGACCATATCCGAAATTATCTGGCTGCTGTAGAAGAAGCACGACGGTTCGCTTATAAAAACACGCTGAGCCGTGAAATTGATGCTTTTACAAAAAGAGTCCTAGACCTGATCTTTGTCTATCGAGTATGCAATGTGAATGTGACCCAACAGACATTGGAATTCGGTTTGAACCTCGTATCAGGGAATGACAAGAAGATGTTAGGCAGCGAACTAAAAAGCCTGATGTCAAATAAAATCTTGTTCCAATCCCCATCAGGTGAATACGAGTTCCGCCGAAGCAATATGGCTGACTTAGACACTCTGGTCAACGGGATTAAGCAAGATATCCTTAACCAACCTTTAAACCTATCAGAAAAGGTGGGTAAATTAGCAGAAAAAAGATGGGAAATCTGGACGGACGCCAAAGGCCATAACCAGGATTATTTGGGTGATAAGCGCCTAATTCGCGTGTTCGCGACCCCTCAAGAATTGGCTGCCAAATATAAGCAGCCAGATGGAGCAGAGATCGATTTTTGGGAGTTTCAAGAACAGAAGCGTGCTTCACAAAACACTTGGAGTGAGCGATACGACGGCACGATGGTTTATGTTTTATGTGAAAACGATCAGGAGATACAACAAGCACAACAAGCTGTGAAGTCCAATCATTTGGCCACTGTAATTGCCGGCGTTCCCAGAACAGCGATTCCGATTCGGGAAGCCGTCATTAATTTAATCGCGGTCCAGCAATTCATGTTGACAGACGAATACAATAAGATGGAGTTCCAGGAAAAAGCTTTAGCTGACGACATGCTAGGTAAAGAAAACCAAAAGACTGGTCGGGTAGGTGATTTTATTCATGCTCGCGAACGATACCTGGAAGCCAAAGGATTACTTTGGTACCGTGAGGATGGAAAAACCCTGGTAGCCGACCCAGTGAATGAATATGATCCGGCCGACGTTTTGATGAATCGGTTATTCACCAGCCGTAGCACGACCAGCCATGAATATCTTAGTAAGGCTCATCCCAAGAGTTTTTCAGCATCAAAAGACGCTGCCCTCCGCGATGCAGTTGGAAAACTCGTTCAGCTGGACAAGCCAGTGCAGATTGATCACGGAGAGAAAGAAAATCGTGGTGAAATACGATATTTGAAACTTGCTTTGGCAAACAACGGAGTTTTGATTCAGGAGGGGGATTACTCAGGTAATATTGCCACATATGAATTGGAAAGCAATCCTTCTAAGTACCAGATCAAATTTCCAGGTCTGGTTGGCTTAATCGATAATATCAAGGGCTTAAAACGCGGTGATACTCTAAATATATGGTCACTCCTATCAGAAATGACTGAAGCTCCATATGGTCTTGGACCATATGCCTTAGCCTTATTCCTGGCCTGTGCAATACGTCATTTTGGTGATGAAATTCGATTGAAAGTCAACCCTGCCGGATTAGGGTATTCAGATACCAGCGATCCTGAAACTATCATTGATGTAGCAACTGGCAAGTTCCCATTAGCGACACTTGAACGACGTCCATTAACGCCCGCAACCGCGAAACTGATTAATGAAATTTATAACCTTTTTGCGAGCGAACCAGCCGCTGCCGGCACTCAACAAACTCTTGCTGAAGCATGGCGTGCATTACAAGGGTGGTGGAAAGAGCGGACTCGGCTTGAGCGGGCAGTAGGAGTTTATAACGATGACAGTAGTGCTCAAAGCTTGGTAGATTTTTTGACGAAAAACGCTGAGGGTAATTCAGGTAGCCAGATTCTATTGGAGCAAATCAAACAAACTTATGGCTACAATCCAGATGCCGAATTGGGCGATGATGAAGCAAGTGAAATCATTAAGGAGCTGCTAAAAGACAAGCAAGAAATTGAAACACGAGCTACTACAATAAAAACGAACATTGTTTCCCAATTATCGAAATTATTCCATCCAGAAGGAGAAACGTATCAGGATTACACCAACGCCATTAATACCTGGTTGAAAAGTTTACATCCTGAGCAGAAACTTCTAACTTCAGATTGGCAAACTCCTTCAACAAAGACAGTGCTTGAAGCTTTGCAGAAATTGGTTGATATTGAGAAAACCTTCTTGGAAGTGATCCCGAACGCTTATGGATTCACCCTTGGTAAGGTAGATGACTGGTCTTATGATCAAACGACTGGTTATGTCAACAAATTCCAGGATGCACTTATAAAGATTGAAACCAGTCTACCTAAAGTACCGGCACCTGTTTTTACCTGTACGTCTGAATTAACTCAGAGCTATCAGGGAACCTGGGCAGTAAAATATCATGGCTCGACTAAGTTAACAGTTTCACTTCCTGAAGCTGGGGTGAAAGTACGTGTTACAAAGAATGAAGACCCATTGACTGCAAAACAGTTCATAACAGTTGATTCTCTTCCCCAGGAAATTGAAATTGCTGAGAGCTGCACCTATTATCTGGTAACGACGAACGGCCAGAACGAAGCAAGCAAGGTTGAGCGCATTGCATTTACCAACCTTGACGATGAAAGCAAATTAATCCCCGAGCCAGCACCCAAGTTAGATCCCAAAGAAAGGATTTACAGGTTCAAGAATCCCGGAGATAAGGTGGGTCTAATCGTCCTCTTAAGAGATATTATTTCTCACATCAAACAAGATCATATCATTACGGATGCGGATATTTTGGCTGCCATAGAGGAGACAATCCGAGATGAGTTCAAAAAGTAAACCGGGGTAATCGAGTGATTAAACTTACAATTCTTGACCTTTCCCTAGATGTTCATGTTCCAGATGCGGATGTAACCCTGAACGATATTGATCAATACGTTTCAGGATATGATCGCATCGTAAGTACAATTCATTCTCAGAGAGACCTTCATGTTGTAATAACCAATAATCAAGTTGGGAAATGGTTAAGCATCCTACAAAAACGATATGGAAAAGAAACCATCACTGTTGAGGAAATAAATTTCCGAAAACAGCTGGCCAAACAAATAGGAATCTCAATTCCTGAATCAATTACTGATCAACAAATCAAAGAGTCTTCTCTACTTGATCTAAGCATTCCCGCATCAGCAAATGCAACTTTTGAAGAATACTTGTTGGAAGTATTTTTTGGAAATTTTCTCATATCTGATGGAGGCTTGAAAAGGATCGGAGATTTTATTACCAATTACGAGACTGACCAATGGGATGCAGCGCTTAATCGTCCAATCGTTAGAGATTTGTATTTAAAAAGACTTAGGGATCTTCGTGTTCTCTTAGAATCTGAGAAAAGAAATGGTGAAAAAGTCCTTTTAGGCTGGTTAGAAGAATCGCCACAAGTATTAATTCGTAATCTGTCTGCCATGAAAATGTTGATTGGCTACCCGGAAGCCATAGGAAAACGTCTTTTTGGAACTGCATTTTTACATCTACGAGAAAGCAAGCTTGATTACCGAAAAGTTCCAATTCTTCTACGAGGCAACGAAAGGGTGCTTGATGAAATTAGAGTTTATCTTTCCGGCAAAAACACACCGGGCAATGTAGAGGAATTAAATCACCTTGTTGATCAGATGAGTGGCTTGTTGGAAATCGAATTTAATACGATTTATCAGATACTTCAAAAAGGTCAATTAAATATTGATGCACCCTTGGTGGAAAAAATTAGGGCGAAATTTAAACCTATCCAAGAAATCCCGAATGTTTCACAAATCCTTAATGCTCTTGATTTACTAATCACTCGCCCTCAACCTGTCCAGCCACAATCCAACTGGACGGAGGAAGAATGGGTTCTTTGGGCAGTAGAGTCTTACTTACCATATCGATTCTGGTTAGAAAATACAGGTCAACTGAATGACGAAATTGCAGAATTTGCTGGTTGTTATTCTGATTGGCTGAATTCAAATTATGGCAGCTTAAAATATCATTCAAAGAGAATGGCATGGAAATGGTTATTAGACCTCAGTAATGCATGGAAACAGCTGGATAGTCCGGTATTGGTTGTTATGGCAGACAATTTAAATGCCAAATTTTATCCAGATTTGTTGCATCAATTACAAGTACAAGGCTTTTACGAGCAACAAATGGATTATTGCTTCTCGATGTTGCCTTCTTGTACTGAGGTAAGTAAAAAATGTATTATTACAGGTCATTATCAACCATTCAAAGAAACATCGTATAAGAACCAAGTGGAAAGTACTTGGAAAGCACGATTACAAAAGAAAGTTCTTTATGTGGGCAGTATTGGTGAATTTCGATCAATTTCTACTAGAGAACATGATATCTATTTCTTAAATTATTTACCATTGGATATTACTCTCCACCAAGATGAGAACCAAACCGGCCTATCACACCCTCAAGCTATTCGCAATTATCTAGTTTCCTTATCGCAAGACATTCGGGCTTTTGCTGAAAGAATTGGAGCGGAACGAGATCTAACTGTAGTGATTATTTCGGATCACGGATCCACACGCATCCCTAAGGGAACCATTAACGTAATTCAAGGGGATTACTATCGAAAACGCGCGGACGATGAACATCATCGCTATATTTCTATTTCGGATGAAGAAATAAAGAAACTGCCTGAAAATTATAAATACGATTGTTATCTATTGAAAAGGGATTTATTGGAATTAGAAACCAATTACCTGGTTGCTCGCCGGCTTTACCGTTTCTTGCCAACAGATGAAAATGCATATATTCACGGTGGACTAACACCCGAAGAAACACTCATCCCATCCGCAGTATATCGACCTGTCATTGTGTCGCCCAAACAATTGGCAATTGCAATCACAGGAGGTAACAAAATTTATGTTGGTACGAAATTTGACCTTTTACTCGAAATTACCAACTTAAATAATTATTCATGCGATGAATGTCAAATAGAAATCATGGATGTTAACCTTGAAACCAGTAAACTCAAACTTGGAAGTCTTGAAAAATTAGTCCGGCTCCCAGTTGCTATTCCATCTCGATGTGTCCGGAATGCAGAGACTGGTCTTCGAAAACTACACATCAGACTTACATACGAATTTCTTGGGCAGCCTTGTATAAACGATATCATGGTACCGATAGAAATCATCGAGCCTGCAAAGCCAAAGTTCGACTTGGATAACCTTTAGGAGCAAGCTATGGAAACATTTGAGCAAAAAGCATTAGACAACTTTGGGTCATTGATTATCAATAAATCCTTTGCACGGAAAGCAGGATTCGGTAGTCGGGCTATCCCGGTTTATGTTCGAGAATGGATTGTGGCAAATTATGTGGGGGACTCTCCTGATCTGACCGATGAATCGCGCTCCAAAATTGCTGATTTTGTTCGGAGGTTTGTTCCTGATAAAAGTGAACGGGAAACAATCAAGAACCGTCTTTACGAACAAAATGACGTGAAACTACTAGATGATTTTTCAGTGTATGTTGACCTGGCAAAGGGTGATCGTCATTTGATTATCCCTTTTTTAGATGAGAGTAAAGGCTCTGTACCGCCCAACATTGTTCGGGACAATGAAATGTTACTAAGCAGTGGAATATGGGGGGTGGGTACGCTTTCATATGCCCCCCCGACCGATGATGGTCCCGGCCAGGTGATCATGCGGGCATTTACACCATTCCAACTCGCCAGTCTTGATTTAGATTTCTTCATTGCACGGCGCAAGGAATTTACCACTCAAGAATGGATTAACTTTATTGTCAATTCGATGGGTTTTAACCACCATATTTACAGTGAACGACAAAAGCTGCTTTTAATTAGCCGATTGATTCCGATGGTGGAACCCAGATTCAATTTAATTGAGCTTGCGCCTAAGGGAACGGGTAAAAGCTTTGTTTATGAGAATATGTCCAGATATGTTTCTGTCCGATCTGGAGCAATCTCTGCCCCTGTGCTTTTTTACAATGATGCACGCAAGACTCCAGGATTAATTACGCGTTTTGACAGCGTTGTAATTGATGAGGCGCAGAAAGTTAAAGGAGATAAGTCGGGAGAATTAACTGCACTTCTAAAATCCTATTTGGAAGCAGGTCGTTTCGGGAGAGGTAGTGCTGGTTCAATTACTGCTGAAGCTGGAATCGTAATTCTGGCAAATATCGATCTTGACGAAAATAAACGCCCCCTTCACGAAGTCATTGGTTTGTTCCGAGATTTCCCTAATTTTCTGCGAGAAACAGCATTTCTAGATCGCTTTTCTGGATTATTGCCGGGATGGGATTTGCCAAGAATTAGTAAAGATACACCCTCTATTTGCTTTGGCCTGAAGGGAGATATCTTTGGTGAAATTCTCCACATGCTACGGGCAGATATAAGTTTTCGAGATTTTGTAAAAACTAATATGCAGGTTGAAAACTGCGACGATATGCGAGACAGTAAGAATGTTGAAGCAGGTGCAACTGGTCTATTAAAAATACTCTTCCCCGACAAACAACCTTCCGAACAGGATTTTTATAGTTATTGCGTGAATCCTGCGGTAGAGTTCCGCCAGCGCGTGCGAGACGAGCTTTGTAAACTTGACAGGGAATATGCACCCATAACTATGAAAACATCATATCCTGATGAATTTCAAAAATATCACCGGCCTGCTAAATATATAGATCCTAACGATTTACCTCAGTACCAGACTCACCTGCAAGTGCCGATTTCATCAGATGATGAAGATCAACCTGAAGAAAAAACAGATTTGCCTATCCGTATGACTTCCAGCCCTTTAGATATCAGTGAAAATGTTCTAGTACCTAAAACAATTCACATCCATGAAGAAGAGACAGGGCATAGTTATAAGAATCTATTTGGGCCATACCTTAGCGGTGCAAAGTCAATCCAAATTATTGACCCTTATGTTAGGTTAGAATATCAAATTCGAAATTTAATCACTTTCATCGGGATCATTGACACATCGGGGGGGCCTGTCCAACTTAATCTGACAACATCTGCAGAAGATGCCTATCAAGAGAGAGAAGTAAGCAAAAAACTAGATGAAATAAAAACTAGTGTGATCAAACACGGCGTAATTCTCAGTTACGACTTTAGCACGACTGTGCATCGGCGTGGTATCGAAGCAGATAATGGGTGGAAGATCATAAGTGACCGCGGTTTGGATATTTTTCAAAAACCCGACTCAAAATATGAATTAAGTGAAATCGACCAGACCAAACGTCTTTGTCGAGAGACAGAGATTATTTACATCCAAACAGATAATTCATAGTTTCAAGGAATAAGTCTAGTATCCTATTAGTTTTTTCCATTGAGACCAAAAAAGAACTGGAGATTTCTTGGATAAGGAGGAGTAAAAATGGCCGAGTCATTACGTCAAAAGGGTCAAAAAGCTAAGGATAGATTTATAAAATTAGTAACTAATGTTCGTCGTTCCAATGACTTTTCTTCAGGTGACACTGAGGTAAATATCGATGGAGTTTGGTATCATGTTGACGTCAAGGATTGCACCTCAAATACGATTAACCAAATTCGTGCGATAAGATACCAAACACTGGTTATCTATTATGATGGTGTTTGGTACGTTATTCCTCCCCAAGAGGTTGTCCATTTAGTCGGGCAAAGAACACGTGGGCAACACACAGAAATCCCATTTGAATGTGCTGCTTTAACCCTTAATCAAATCGAAAACGTATATAGATGTTCTGATTCTCAACTAGCCGAGAGAGTATATGCTGCGATCAGAATGGGACAACAAGAACAATTCAAAGAAGTTAAGAAAATAATGGATGATTTGTATACCGATCTAATTAAACTAAGGGAGCACACGAAATCGTCAGTTACAGCGATCCTTGAGTAATTAGTATCAAGACAAGTGTAGACAACTCTGAAGTTATTAACCACTGATTAGGAATTTTTGAGAGTTATATGGAAAACAAAATTATTTTTGGCGACAATTTAAAAATCATGCAAGATATTGCTTCCGGATCTGTTGATTTAATTTATATAGATCCACCGTTTAACACTGGTAAAGTTCAACAGCGCACACAAATTAAGACTGTACGGTCAGAAAATGGTGACCGAGTGGGTTTTCAAGGCCAAAGATACGAGACAATAAAAATCGGAGCAAGATCATACTCGGATTTATTTGATGATTATTTGGATTTTTTGGAGCCGAGATTGCTGGAGGCTTATCGATTATTAGCGCCTAACGGCTCTTTATACTTTCACATTGATTATCGGGAAGTCCACTATTGTAAAATTTTACTAGATAAGATCTTTGGAAGAGATAGCTTTCTAAACGAAATAATCTGGGCATATGACTATGGAGCTCGGTCAAAAAAGAAATGGCCCACCAAGCATGACAACATCCTTGTTTACGTAAAGGACCCAGAAGATTATGTGTTTAATTATGATGATATGGAGCGTATACCTTATATGTCTCCAGGTCTTGTAGGACCGGAAAAAACTGCTCGCGGGAAAACGCCGACTGATACTTGGTGGCATACAATCGTCCCAACGAATGGTAAAGAGAAGACTGGTTATCCTACGCAGAAACCACTTGGTATTTTAAAACGCATTATTCAGATTTCTTCACCCGAAAATGGGAAGGTATTAGACTTTTTCGCAGGCAGTGGCACCACCGGTGCAGCTGCACAAGAATTGGGAAGGCATTTTATATTAATTGATAATAATCCTTCCGCACTTGAAGTGATGGCTAGAAGGTTTAAATTTGTCAATAACATAGAGTGGATCGATTTTGATCCTAAACCATTTCAGGAATAGGCTAATTATTAGATTTTATTAAAAAGCCTTGGGTAATAATCTCCCAAGGCTTTTTAATGTCCATCTAAATTCCAAATCCCATCTGTCCTTCCGGAACCACCTCCTTTCTCCTTGTCCGTCTGACAACCACGGTCTTTTGGCTAACCCAGTCATCCCAGGTCATCACCTTCGGACCCGGAACAATTACCGCGCTCGGGGTCGTCAAACTGCCCATCGGATTGTGGCTGACTTGCAGGTCATCCGCAAACAGGGTCTGTAAGTCGGATAGCTTCGCCCCATCCAGCACATCACGCGCTAGCTGAGTCAAGAAGTCGCCTTCCTCTTCAGGTACAATTGCTCCTCCGACTTCATCGCCGTAGACGAGCTGCGCAGCCTTCATCTTCCTTCCCATGAGGGCCAAGGCAGTTGCTTCCATCGCCGTGGAGTAGACCGAGAAAATTGCCTTGACCGGCTGGGTCTGCCCCAACCGCCATACACGCCGGACGCTTTGCCACAACGTGTACAAGCTATACTCGATCTCGAAAAACACCACGGTAGAAAACTGCACCAGGTCAAGACCCGTTTCCACAAGCCGGGGGTTACATATCAAAACATCGATTGTATTCACACGTTTGGCGATCCATTCTTCACGCTTGCGTGGGTCAACATTTCCACTCAGGATGGAAACTCTCAGTCCGTTGGCTTGCAGCGGCATCATCACCCGATCTTGAATGTCGCGTGTGCCGGTCTGACGAACATAGACCAGCACTTTACGCCCTTGCTGCTTCTCCAGTTTGCAGAAGTCGGCCAGCCAGTTTTCTTTTGGCAGCCACTTGTGACCATTTGGGTTGATAGCCGGCAGTTCCATCAGCGGCACCTTGCGGACTGACTTGCCATCCTCACCATCCACCTCATCCACAACGACGACCTCATCCCGAAAAGCTGAATTCGGTCGCGCCAGTGTCCATTGAAGCCAGGTGGATAGATAGCGACTGGATTGGATAGCCAGTTGTTTCAAGACGCTGTCCATGCTGTGGTATTGCTGTCCCTGGTCATCGAGCATATCCAGGGCAACCACCTCTTCCTTATACGATGGTAGAGCCAGGTTCAGATCCTTCAGGCTCAGGAATATGGTGGTATCCAATAACCGACTCACGATGGCCGGACTGACGCCCGGTTGTTCCTTCGCTTGATTGCGATAGCGCCGGTTTCCTGTGTACACCCCATCTTCGTCCGCATCATCATCGCGTCTTCGTCTTCGGGTGGTTTCAAGCACACCATACAACCGCGCCCAGCGCTTCTCGTCGTGGAAAGCAAAATCACGACGGACGCCATGGTTCAAGCGATGCAGCAGCCAGAAAATTGAAGTGCTTTTGCCACCAAAGAATGTCCCGGTGAGCGTTAGCGTCCACTTCACAGCTGTTACCAGTTGATGGAACGCGACACCTCGATCTGACGACTTGGATTTAAACTGATGGACCTCATCGGCTATCAGAAGCTTGAAAGCGCCCTTCGCATGTTTGGTGATGTACTCCGAAATGCTATGTCGCCTCGCCCCATTGAACTCAAACAAGGGTGTCCCACATGGACGTGTGCCCCATACCGAGTCACCGTTGGCATCAAGTTTCGTCCTCCCGTCTGCATCCAACTCCCAACCAGGGATTCGATTGTGACAGAATTGGCGTTTTTCTGCCAATTCAGAGGCGTCAGTTACCGGAACCACAAATCCGTCCTTTTCGACCATCACGACCTTACCACAACCAGGACAAGCACAGGCATCCACAATCTTTCCAGTCAGTGGGTCTCTCGCTCTCCTGGTGATGACTGCCGGCTGCCATCCTGCCCCAAACTTGGCAGAGGTGTGTGCTACTACTGCCACCCATTTGGGCTTTGAACCTCCTTTCTTTTGAGCAGTGTCATAAGCTTCCTTATATTGATCCAGGAATTCACGGACATCGTTCACATCATAAACTTCGTCACTATTCCGACCGATGCGACGGATTTCTCGTGCATATGCTCCTGGGATCACTTCCTCGATTTCGCGGATCCATTTGGGTACGAGGTGTGGAGGACAAAGCACGATTGCAGGATAAGAATCCAGCAGCTCTATCACCCCAGTTGATATTGTCGTCTTCCCGGTCCCCATTTCTGCTTGGCAGTTGGCCACGCCATTTCTGCGAATTGAACGAGCTAACGCCGCTGCCGCATGTCTTTGGGCAGGAAGCAATCCAGCACGCTCTTGTCCGGGAAGGGCTTTTCGTTGCGTACCAAGACTATCGAGGACTTTAATTTCGGTTGCAGTCGGGTCCAGATTGTAGATGGGTTTATAGGTTTCCAGGACATGCGCAGCGATCATCTCGCCGTGAACTTTCATAAACTCTGAAAGACCTTTAACGTCCTGGATCACCTGGATACCATCCTGTTTCAGCACAGCCACCGTAGTAACAAAACGATCCTTGTAGATTTCTACGACTGTATCCGCTTCTTTGGCATCCGGCTGCTCAGTCTTTTCGACCACCTTGATTACCCTTCCCTTGATCAGCATTGGCCTACCCTCTTCATCAGTCAACTTCACCGTGCCCATCATGCCAGAGGCCATGAGCATAGCGATATGTCCTTTCTTCAAGGGCATGACCGGTTGGGAGAGTTGAGCCAAACCACGCGTTGGGCGAATCAGGTCGAGCCAATCACTGGTCTTATGGACACCTGCTTCCTTCGTGGCTTCAACCACCTCTTCCGGTTCCCAATCCGTTCGTTTGAACACTACTGGTTTGCCATTTGCACCTCGTAATGGCGCAGGCAACAGATCATAGATCGGTTCAACAGCGGAATGGATGGGCTCCAGTTCAGTTGATGCCAGGCTTTGAAGCGAAAGAATCTCCTTGTCCGTGGGTAGCTGGTAGAGCTTGCGCTTATAGGCTAACACCACCACTTGCTTGAATTTCTCGTACAATCCGTCCGGAAACCGATAGACTGTGATGGCTTCATAATGTCCGGCTAACAGCCGAGCAACTTCAATCATTCCCAGAATTTTCTGAGGGATGATATAGGTTAGCAGCCCGCCACGCATCAACTTGGAGGAGGTCGTCTTGAGAAAATCCCATTCGAGCCTCTTTTGACCCTCAAAACGGTCAAATTCATAGGGCGGATTCAGATAGAGCCAGGAAATGCTTTCATCGCTCAGAACACAAGCCTGCCAGGGAGCCTGGAAAACCTTATCCATCACGTTTTGAGCTTTCCCTGCTCGTTCTGGTGAGAGTTCTACACCCCAGGTTTCGCAGTTGAGCGCGTTGCCCAAGGAAGAAACAGCTTTTCCTTCCCCTGCGCAGGGATCAAATAACCGCCCTCTTTCGCTGGGCGGTTTCAGGTAAGTGCGGATGATCTCGACAACCGGTTCATCCGTGGGGTAATACCCCATTCTTTCGATTGCTGGTGGACGCATTGTTCACTCCTTTGCGATAATAAAATCCCCGCAGGAGACGCGTCCAACCCCTTGAGGGGATGAAAAGCGCCCCCTCCAGGGTGATGTTGCGAGTAGTTTTACTTGTTCTCTCAGATGGTCAGTGAGATTTCCTCCTGAGCTAATAACTCAGATAACAGGTCTTTCCAGTCAGCTTGCAGGTCAATTCTGGCACCAAGGATACAATCGCCACCTGTGGTCAGATCTTGAACCAACTTACGACTGCGAGCTTGTTTCCAAAGGGCTACTGACCATTCATCCAGGATCGGCACCTCCAGAGCTTCTTTGATTCGTTCAACGAAAAGCTGTATCAATTCCTTTCCTGGATCAGGTGTTCCTCGAAAAATAAGCAGATATGCACTGAGGTCTTCTGGTTCCCATTTTCCAGGAAGCGCAAGCCGAGATACAAACCCGACATGATGACTGGTGTATTCAGGCATGGCTTGCCAGGCTTGTTCATACTTATCAGTGGGAATCAGGGACACATCGCTTAGGCCGTCCTGAGTCATTTGTAGGGATTTCCCGCACATAAGGGTCACTCGTAGTGACTCCAGGCTGGTCTTGTAACCTACAAGGCCAATATACGCCAGGTTGTGATCGGTGTCATAGGCATAGCCGGCGGCATGTGCCATTGCTTGCCCGTTCCGAAGCTTTGGTACCGCTTCAGGAAATAGACGATCACCCGATTTGGAATCCCCGCTTTCCTTCGGAACAATCTTCCAAACAACAATCCCAGAATTGACTCGAGCCAGTTCTTCGTTGACCTCTCTCAGAACTTCGTACAGACCTTTCCAGGGTTGTGCTCCGGTAAAGGTAACGCTGGTTTCGCCGCATTGAATACGGATACTCCTGTCCTTTACATCGAGGATTGCTTCACCTAAAGATAGAACTCGGTAGTTAGCTAATACTTGAGGTAGTTTCTCGCCTGATTTTGCGGTAAACAGGTAAGCTCCGAGTTCCGAATCGTACTTAAGGAAACCGGCTTTACCAACTGCATAATCGTATGGGTAAGCTGCCCGTGTCAGTTCCTGACCAAGGTCTTCTCTCGCAGGTAAACCACTGCCATCCTTATAAGCAGCAATGATGATCTTGCCCTCCTTCTGCCTGGCAATAATGCGGTTCACTTTTTCGCGCAGGTATTTGTCTTCGTATACATTCATGTGATCCTCCTTTGGATTAGATATGGATTGAATAACCAACGTTGAATTGTAAAAATAGCCAACGTTCTTGCGTTTCTGCATGCACTGCATAACAGAACATCAAACCAGGTGCCTGAAACTTGAATATTGTTTCAGCAACCAGGTTTCATGCCCTGTCCATTCGCAAGTAAAATGAAGAAGGTCTTTTTTATATTCGCCACAAAAACGAAAGCCGGACTATATTATGAAAATTTATGAAATCGATAGAAATAAATATCGGCTACCCAATGAACTTACCGATTTTCAGTTACAAATGTACGTTCACTTGATAAATTGGAAATGGGCTCATCTGACTCAAGAATCGGGATTTTTCAAGAACTCTCCTTATGATGCGTTGCTACCGGATGAATTGAAATCACAGGGTTATCCGCTGTATCGCCCAATAAAAGAACGTTTCCTGGATCATCAACAACGATTCCCCTTCAAATCCCATAAGTTTCTTGGACATATGGCGAGTTCTCAGGCTGCATGCGCAAATTTGTTCTTGCCTCTCCTCGAGGATCCGCTGATCGCTGCCAAGGTTCTACGTGCTGTAAAAACAGACCTCAAGTCAATTGCGACGGATCATCTAGACCGAGGATTTCGGATTGAGTTTTGGGATGAACCTGACAATGTGCTTAATGACCATACAAATGTGAGCGGAACCGACGCAGATATTGCCATTGCATACTATGACAATCTGGGCAATCTCAACCTATGGATGATTGAACATAAACTGACGGAAGTGGAGTTTACAACTTGCGGAGGCTTTAAAAGCCTTGGCCGTACTCCCTCTCATGCCTGCGCACCAGCATCCGCAATCCTGGATAATAAAAATCTTTGTTATTACCACAGCAAATGTAAATTTCGTTATTGGGAGATTACGGTGCAAGATACTTCACCGTTTACTGCCGACCGTATTAGAGAATATGACGAATGCCCATTCAAAGGTGGCATGAATCAGTTGTGGCGGAATCAACTGCTTGCCACAAGCCTTGAAATATCGCCTTCACCCAAGTGGCCCTACAAGAAAGTGTATTTTTCGGTGGTATATCATCCTCGAAATGATTCCTTACGGCCATCCATTGATGAATTTCAAAAATTGATTGGTTACAACGACCGGTTCTTTGCGTTTTCATCGGAAAAATTGATAAACCGCGCTAAAGAGATAAATGAGCCAGCTTTATCTGAATGGGTACGCTGGTATCAAGAGCTCTATTATTTCTAACCAAGAATCTGTAGTTTCATTGGAAAGGTTCACGGGGAAGCCCAATGCTTCCCCGTGATTATCTACCTTCCATCGATATGCATGGGCATTAATACGTATAAATTCTCCTCATCTCCTGTCGAATGGAGAACCGCCGGTGTGTTGTGGGCATTCGCCTCAATGGTCACATTTTTGGTAGTAATGGCTTCCAAACCATCTTGCAAGAATTTCACATTGAATGCGATCTCCAATTCCTGTCCTTCAACCGTGGCTTCAAGCTCTATCTCACTGGCGCCGGTCTCATCGGATTCAGCCAACAGTTTGACCCTCCCTGTTTGATCAGCTCCGGGTTGAAGATGAAAGCGCACCACATTGCTCCCTTCGCGAGCAATGATGCTGGCCTGTTTGCAGGCTTTGAGCAGGTCTCCCGCGTCAAGGACTGCTTTGGTCTTGTGACCTTTGGGTAGAATCGCCTGGTAATCGGGGAATTTCCCATCGATCAATTGTGAGACCATCTGCACATTTTCACAACGGAACACCACCTGGCTACCATTCGGAGGTAAAACAAAAGTGATCCTGGCTGTTTTTGTCGCGTTCAGGATTCGCACCACCTCTTTCAATGCGGCAGCCGGTATGATTAACTGCTTCTTGGTGAACGGTTCTGGAAGGATCGCTTTACAGATAGCGAGACGGAATCCATCCGTTCCGACCATGGATACGGTCTTTCCTTCCATGCTCATCAAGACTCCAGTCAGAACAGGTCGGGTATCATCCATGGAGGCAGCGAACGCAACCTTTTGGATCATATCTTTGAACATACTTGCGTCCATTGAAACCCCATTGGTGATAGGGTACTCCGGGATGGTTGGAAACTCGGATGCATCAATTCCCTTGACGATCCCTTTATAAGTTCCGCACTTCAGTGAAACTTCCGGTTTCCCATTTACTGAAAAAACAACCTCGGGATCTGTTAGACTATTGATCACATCGGTCAGTGTTTTGGCAGGTAAGGTCAAACCCAGGTCACCATCCAAATTGGCATCCATCCAAACCGTGACACCCACGGTCAAGTCGGTAGCCGAAAGGCGAAGCTGATCCTCATCCTTACTGAGCAAAATGTTCGATAAGATCGGTAGATGGGAGTGAGAACCTACCGCTCGCCCAACAATTACCAGGCTTTCAGAAAAAGTATTCTTTTGAACAGTCACTTTGCAGGTCATTCTGTATCTCCTTGTTGTAGTATCAGACACGCAGGTTTTAAAAAGCTGCGTGTCTGAGTCTGTCTAGAATTCGTCGAATAAATCGGCTGATGCACCACCATCTGGCCAATATGCCTCTTCATCCCCTAAGCGAATTGCATTTTCGTATTGCTCAGTGAGGGAGCCTTCGTCATCATCCTCGTTCTGCGAGTTCATCAAAGCTCTGAGAATGGGTTGATCCGAGGTATAGGCACGAATGCAATTGCGCCAGAAAAGTACATCATCGTTCTGAAGAACTTTCTGGATTCCTTGCACCAAGTCGATTAAAAAGTCTTCTTCAAATCGATCTGGAGGTAAACCATGATCGGCCAGTGTGTGAGCAATTTCTTCAGCGATTTGTCCCCATGTGATTGAAAACGCCGGCTTTTCCATTGAAAACCCAGCATGCGCCAGAATTTTGGACACCTCGAAACCAGATTCAAGGTATTCAAGTTGTTGTAGTGTAGGTAGTTGATCCATTTTTATCTCCTGTGGATTATGAAAATCCCAACCCTTTTTCCTTCAGGGACACCCATCGTGATAATCCAATGACCAAATGGTCCAGGACTGACACATCCAAAAGTTTGCCGGCTTGGACAATGGCACGAGTCACGCTGACATCTTCGGGACTGGGTGTGGGATCTGTGCTGGGATGGTTATGTGCGATCAGGATAGCCGCCGCGTTCCGCTGCAGTGCTGGTTTGAATAACTCGCCAACCCGCACCATCGAGGAATTAAGCGAGCCGTGATATATCTCAATCACATCCAACATGCGGTTGCGTGTGTCAAGCGGCATCACGACCATGAATTCTTGTTCACGATGCGCCAGCATCGGCATCAAGATTTGAGCAGCATCTCCAGGTGAATGAATTGTTGGGCGTTCATCTTCTGGTTGAAGGAGCTTACGTCCAAGTGCTAAAGCTGCTTTGAGTCGCAGTGCAGTCAAGTTGCTTATACCCGGCACTTTGGCAATCTCATTCACATGTGCCTGGGCAATTTTCTGGATCGTGCCAAATTGTGCCAGCAGTTGTTCAGCGGACTCAATTTGATTTGAACCACCAATGATGACTGCCAGCAATTCAGCCAGACTGCATGCATCTGAATCCTTGCTTACCCGGAAAGCCGGCTGCTCTCGAACGGGCAGGTGCTTGAGCCGGGGAAAGTTGTAAGTTTGAGGGTGTGCACTTTCTATAAGGTACGGTTGTAGGTTGTTCATGTCTGTCTCCTGTTATTGAGGGGACAGACCACCCCTGGAGGGGTGGTGTCCCCTCCGATAGGGTTATGTCCTTAGGCGGTCGGATCGTATCCGGTTTCAAGAAATACCTTGCGGCTGATAGCTTCGCATTCTTCCCAGGTCATCAATTCATCGCGCCGCACACCAGGGTATCCAGGTGCGGGAGGTATGAGCCAGGGGTTTTCTGCAAGGTTCTTTTTTATCCTTTCAGCTTTTGCATCCAGGAAATGACGCAGGTCGCCTTTTGTGCAGCGCCACCCCAATTCCTTGGTGTACTTGCCATCCCAATTTCGATCGCGGAAAGTCTTGCTGCCACAGATAGGACAAGGTGGCATCCCTTCTGGATCAGGCGCTCGTGCACCACCAGCTTGAAGATAAAAACGAACAGCATCAATCGCTTCGCAATAAGCTGCACCACAAGAGCACTCCTTGTTTTTATTGACCCTGTGAAAACGAGGTTCACTACCCGAACCAAAATCAACCAGGTATTGATATCCCTGGACGGAAACGGATGGCGTGAACACCGTAAAGTCTTCCCGGATCATTGCACTGTCATGCGCTTTTGGGATCCCCTGACTGCTTCTAACCGTACCTGCGGTTCTACTCGGAGCAAGTTTGGTCTTCATAAGCACTCTCCAGAAACCAATCCGCTGGAAGCAAGTGATCCTGCGGAGAGATTTGAACTTCTAGTTCTCCTGGTGCAATCGTTTCACAGATTGGTGCTACTTCAGGATCATTCTCAACACGGACATCCCTCAAGTGAGGGATATGAACCACCGTTGTGCTGTCCTGATAAGGGCCACCGTGGCTGTTCTTGGTAAATGGCTCCAGTCCATTGAGCGCGCGTACCCATACTGTTCCAGGTCTCGGGCCTTTTCCCACTACCTCAACGGGTATGATCGCATCTCCATAACATGTACCGATTGTGATTTCAGCTTTTACCATGTGTTCCTCCTGTATTCTTTCAATAGGAATGAGAAAGGACATGCCCTGAATGGCATGTCCTTCGTTGTGATTCACCGGTGCGTTCTGACTCTGGCTAGAATGGAATTTCGCTTGGGTCTACATTTGGCGGGACCTGAGTATTTACTGCGGGTTCTGCTTCCTCCTGGTCTTCACGTCCAGAAAGAAAACGTACGGTTGAGGCGGTTACTTCGAATGAAGCGCCAACTTTTCCATTGTTTTCCCAGATATGTGGCCCACCAGTTTCAGGATCGGGGGTTAGACGCCCTTCCACTAACACCTTGCTTCCTTTGTGTAGGAATTCATTGCAGGACTCTGCTTGTTTTCCCCACACAGTGACACGGAACCAGGTTGTTTCTTTGACTGGCTGTCCATTCTGACCGTTGTAACGGCGATTTGTGGCTACCGATAAGGTAGTCACCGGTTGTCCGCCAGGGGTAAAGCGCATTTCGGGATCTTTTCCCAAATTACCGATGAGGATAATCGTTTGGTACATGGTGTTTTTCCTTTCTCTTTGGTATGTGATTTTTACGCTGCAACGGATGCAGGCGTCGGTGTGGCGCGTTGACTGGCTAGCCAATTACGCAATTCATCCTTTGAAGCAGGAACTCTCCCGGTTTTCTCTTTGAATTGGTCAAATGCCTCCTGTTCAGAGACATTACCATTCACGGAGACACTATCCCCATACTTGCGTACGATAGAGGTGGTGGGAGGCATTGAATTTGCTTTCGAAGTTGGAATTGCCGTAGATGAGGTGCCATTGGATCGGTTTTGATCAAGGCCTGCGTTCTGAGCAATTTCCTTGTCATACAGCAGATTGCCGAACTGTTCACCCAACTGGCGGAAGCAGCGCTTCAGACAGTCTGTGGCTGAACCTGCCAAGGCCATATCAAGAGCTTCGGGTGTATCACCAGTGAAGACACAACGACCAAGATCGGCGTGACTGTATGTTTTTCCGTCCAGATCGACAGATACTTTGCCAGTGATATACACTAAACCGACTTCCTCGGTCTGAACATTCCCATTGGCATCCAGGGCAGGAACCTTGCGTTTTTCCTGTTGATTCCAGATCAGCACCTTTTTTTGCCAACGCACGATGACCGGGTCACCAATCAAGTCAAATGACCAGGTAAATCCGAAGATACTGTTGGCTCGATCAATAACGTCGTATCCTTCCAGATATGGGACGGATCCCATACCTGGCGCTTGGCGGCGTTTGACGCGAGACATGTCCAATGGCTGGCGAAGTTCCCAGAGGATGCGGCTCAGCCGGTCGCTCAGGTTCCCATCATTTGAAGGGATGGTTTCATTCATGTGACTCTCCTTTTCTTGAATTATGTGAATTTGTGGTTGCGCCGCTTCTAAAAGGCGGACACCTTCAATGTGTTTGCAGAGAATCTGAGGTCCCCGCTGCTGATAGTCCATACAGGTACACGCCCAATTGACCTCTTCAGAATCACCTTGAGATGGTCTCAATGAGACTACATACGGTAGCTTGTCGCCATTTTTGACCGTCCATTGGTGGGGATTGGTTCGGGTGACCTGGAACTTGCCAGCGAGAATCGCAGATTGTGCACGTTCAGTACGTTCAACTTGTGCTTGGGTAAGGTCTTGTGTTTTTTGCATAATCCTCCTTGTGGAAATATCCGACGTTGATTAATAAAAAGTCGATTCGAGAGATCAACTCATGGCTAAGTACCAGGAGTGTTCCGACGTTATTTGCTACCCGTGAATAAACACAGGGCAGAAAACGACAATGGTGAAGACTTTTTCTTCATCGCTGACATTTGCAGCCCTATGGATGTGAAAATATATGGGTGGGATGAGTCATTCATCCCACCCACACAGTATTGTTTTCTCCTTGTGATATGAACCTTTCTGCTTCTCAGCACGCCATGACGCCTCCTGGGAGGAAAAGGTTGTTTGTTAAAGTGCAAGCCCACTATCCGGGGACTCCCGGAAATAAAAAGAAGGATCACACACTCCCAATACCAATGGGAGCTTACGATGACAGTTCTCGAAATCCAGCTTGCTTTATGCAAGGGATTCGGACGTCATCTTGTGATCCTCCACGTACCCTGAAGTATTAAGAATTCGCTTCAGGTCTGAACTCATCCATCTCTCTATTTTTTTTACACTCTTAGACCTTTTGCAGGTAATCCAAAAAGATAATTACCCATGCTCACCTTCGGTTTGTTGATAGGATGAGTTATTCAGCAGTTGCGTCAATTTCTCCAGAAGTAGATTCCATCTCACGTGAATTGTTTTCCGCTTCAGCGTGCTTGCCAGTCGTAACTCTCTCAATTGATCTGGCTTTTTTCTCGTTCGGTGTGGCAGAATCCAACACAATAATGCGCCTGGCGACTGCCTCTACCACGTTTCGATCAATGAATACCTGGTTTTGTTTCAAATCGCATGCTTTGATATCCACCGTCAGGTCAGTACAATTCTTGGATTTCCGCGCTTTGTTGATAAACTCTTCCAAGCTTTCGCGGAAATCTCGAGACTGGAGGAAACCATGCACTCGCAATCGCATGCCGCGGCGAATATGGATCAACCCATTGGCTCCGCCATTGACCCGGACGTTGATGTAATCGCCTGCATCACGTTCCAGATCCAATTTCTTGGCAGGCAGATCACTGTCTCTATAGATCGCCAACCGGAAGAACAGGTCATCCATAAATTTCCATGGATCACGTACCACGATTCCTTCTAGAACTACATCGTTTATCATCTGACCTCCTTGTTTATAAAACCTTCGTCATCTATGGTTAAAAAGAAAATGCCGAACAGATCCCAGTGGGTTTTGTCCGGCCAACGATTGATTAAGAATTATTGAGTTGTCAATCAGAGTATATCAATTACAAGGGGCTTATCCTAGATGGTCAATTTCTTTTTAATAATGCCCACGCTCCTTTATGGGTAAGAAACGATCAATGTGTGAAGACACGTAGTTTGGCCACGCCAGTTTGAGTTACTAGCACCTTGGGAACTACTGATGGAAACAGGATAGATAAATCTGCGGATACAGAAACCCGTACAGTGTTGTCTCCCCCACTGACCTGAATTCCTGTAACAAAGGCATGCACCCCTTTAGCGGATAAGCTGGCTGTATTTGACGTCACATAAGCCTGGGCGTTCCCCCAGGTTCTTGAAGTAGGGACAAGACTTCCGGTATCTTGAAAAACTTGCTGATTGATCTCAGCGGAAGCGGCAACTGCTGCAGCATCCGCTGCCTTTGCCACTTCTGAAATGGCATAAAAATACCGTCCGAGTTCAATAGCCAATGCCAGGGCAGGTATCATCACCAACCCAATGAATACCGCCCAGAAAGTCATTGAATAGCCACGTCGATCTCGCCACAGCATATTACCAGCCTTCTTGCCGAAATGTTGAATCAGCACGGACAGTAAACGTCTGCCCTGGCAAACCTGGAAACAGGCTGGTCAGAGGAGCCATAAAGTTGGGTACACTGCCGCTGACTTGAATCTTTAAAATGCTGCCGGCACTTCCTCCAGGAGCCAAGACACTGACCGATGTATTTTCCAGAATCCCAGCCTGGGCGATTGCGTCTCTTGCTCCACTCATGGCATAACAGGCTGGGCATTGCTGCGCCACACTTCCCATACGCGCACCATGCCTGGCAGCGGCTTGCACTGCCTGTTGGGCATAGACTAACATCCCCAGGTTGACAATCGCCAACATCACCATAATCGCAATTGGAGTTGTAATTGCAGCCTCAAGCAATTCCATCCCACGTGTGTCTTTAATAAACCTCATAATCCTCCTTGAGGAATAATTGATCTGCCAGTTTATGGAACATCCCCGAAGGGAACATTGCTGGCAGACCATTGATTTGACTAAATTTTTCCAGCAATATCAGTCACGATGGCAGCGATATTTTGGCCCAGCAACCGGTATGCACCATAAGCCACCAGAACAACTACTGCAATGATCAATGCGACCTCAGTCGACTCGATTCCCCGGTTATCATTCAGGAAACGCAATGCCAATCACCTCCTTCCTTCTTTAGAAATACGGATAGAGAACGAACAACAATGTCCCACAAAAAATTGATACGACAAAAGGAATTTCCCTCTTTTTCTGAAGGCTCGCGATTACGCCCTGCACTCCACCGACAACTGTTATCGGGATCAGAAAAATTGGATTTCCAAGAACCAGGGTAGCAGTAATGATCAACTTGACATCCGCACCTCCCAAAACACCAAATTCCCAAAGTACCCACACGACAAGGATGAGAAGACAAATCAACGCCGCTAAAGGTTGAAAAATTGCAGAAAATGCGGACAGCGTGAGGGCGAATGCCAGACGTTTTTCTCGGGGGTTGAAATCTGATACGTGAGTTAGTGCAATCATCAACAATACTGGAGCCCATAAGCCATTGAGAAGGGCATACACACCTGCACCAACCATCCCACCAACGGTTAATGGTGTGGGGACCTGGTAGTTGCGGAGATCGTAGACCATACAGGCAAAAAACAGGGCTAAAACGGCGAAAGTAGCAATCAGAAGGCGCTCCTATCCATTCTGCATCAGTGCAAGTGCTTAAAAATTAAAGCTGGACTCACTTCTGCGCCCAGAAGGTTCTGTCCAGCCAACGATTAATCAAAGATTGTCTATTAATAATTATAATGATGGAATGAAGTTATCCAAGGTGGCCAATAGAATCATATCTGAAAGGTTTATTTACCAAGTTTTATTAGAATTCGTATATACTGATTTCTAAAGGGTAAACCATTTCTCATTTCATCAAGATTTGTGAATAACTTGTCCTTCCTCTTCCTAAACAAATAGAAGAATCTATTTCAACAGCAAGCCCAGACCGCAAAAGGGAGTTACATGGTTGATCAATTGCTAGATGGTACCGAAGAATCCTCAAAGAAAACGCTTGAAGAGATCAAAACCTTTTTTAGAAATATGATGCCAGAAGATATTTATAAAGGTGCCTGGTTTGAGAAGTTGTTATATCTCGCTTTGAGCAATTATCAGAAAAAGGTAACGGCAGAATACTTTCAGAAGGAGTATCCTGGTTTGCCACCAGATGCAATCGTCGACTTAAGGATAGCATTAGCGAAAAAGTTTGCAGCAATCAGTGGTGGCATGACAAGTTTAGCTTATTCAGGAGCAATAGTAGCAACTATTGGTAAACGTGGTGGAGCCTCGAAGGTTATAATACCTGCTGCCATTACGACTCTTGTGGCAGATTTGGGATACACCAGTCTGCTCCAACTACGCCTTGCGTACGATATCGGTATCCTATACGGACATCCGCTGGATTATGAAGATCCGCAAGACCTCACTGATCTTATCGATCTTGCTTTCGGCGTTAAAGCAGGAGAGGCACTAAATAAAAGCTTACAACAACTCGCTCCTGAATTTATACGAGTATTCATAAAAAAAACACTTACGGGCAGTAGTCTACAAGCACTCAAAGCCCTGCCTGTCGTTGGTAAATACCTTCTTCAAAATAAGATTATTAAGGGAGCCATCCCTGGCATCAATATCCCCCTTGGAGTAGGTCTGAACTATTACAATACCAGCCAAATTGGGAAACGTGCCAAGACAAAATATCGGAGACGCGCCGCCATTGATGAGGCTGTGCGCGATTTCCCCCTTGAAGGAATACAGAATAAATGCCTTTTCCTGAACCTGATCTGGCTAGCCATTTATTCTGACAAAAAAGTCACGCGTCCGGAAGCATGGTTTCTTCGAGCATTTACCACGCGAATCCAGGAAATTGGGAGTATTCCAGATATCGAGAACTTTTCAAAACAAGTAAACTTCGATAAAGAAGAAATTCTCAACCTATTAGCGAACTGTTCTATTGAGGAAAGGCAAACTATATTTAAAGCAATATGCATTGCTGTTGTGGTTGATGACAAACCTTCAGATACTGAATTAGCCTTTGTTCGAGAGGTAGTTCATCGAGCTGATATAGCGTTTGATGAAAATGGGCTTAATGAACTGGCGAATAAATTTGGGTAGACCAGTCCCCCTTAAGCCCTCAGAGAACAAAACCATTACACTCCTTGTCCCAGGCGTTTAGTAGTGTGTACTCAAGTGTTTCGCCACGGTGTACGAGAGGGAGGCCTCGCAAGTTTGGCTATGATAATATAAGCATAATCCAGACATTGCGGATTAACCTAAAAAGATATTCCCTACTTTCAAGATCAATACCGAGGCTAACAATATCGGCAATCCCGGTAATCGGTGAAACTTGATTTTCTGTTCCCGTTTCATTGAAACCAATCCTGAAGCAATCACAACGATAAAGTGAATAACCAAAAACGATACAATAAAGGACATCCCTGGCCAGATTAGACAAACTGTAATTGCACTCACTGCATCCGCACCACCCCACCACTTCAATTCCCAGGCAGCCCAGAAGCCCATGATTGCCAGAGCTGAAAGTGGAGAAGATTGAATCGAGAGGAATGCTCCCAAAAATAGCAATGGGAGCCAGGTGATTATTCGGCTTAACTCTTCCCAGCCAAATGCTTGAGACATCCTATCCCGTTCACTAACAGCTGCAACTACAGCAGCAAGTAGGACTAATGTCCAGTCTCCCTGCCAGATCCGATAAAGACCTGCACCAATGAGAGGAATAACCACCCAGGCGCTGTGTGGTATTTCATTTTTTCGAATATCGAACCAAGATACGATTCCCAACCAGGTTACAACAAGACCAAAAATAATCCAATCCATAACACCTCTTTTTCTACGGCTTGATCTGCCCTTCAATACGTCGGATGTATTCTGCACCACTGGCACACCCGCTGGAAAAATTAACAGCAATGCTATTCCAACTGTTCGGATTTCCGGTTTTTCGAAGAGCCTGATAAACACACCCAGCGCCGGCATGGTAATTTGCGAGAACCAGACGCCAGTAATCGTCATAACTTAAAAACGCAGCTGGTTGTCTTCCGGTTGCCAGATTGAAAATTCGGGCTGACTGCAAACAACTTGCATTGAGGGTTTCAGCCAGAACTCGTATCGCTTGGTTTCCTTTTTCAAGATCAACACCCCCTGGACAATTCGGGCAGGTGGCCTCGATATCTCGTAAAACCATTCCGCGTAATAGGTATTGCGTTGAAGAATCCAGGAATTGATATTGGGTGGTACATCCTACTTCACCGTATGTTTGCCGGCAGATGGTTTGGAAATAAGCCGGTCGCCACATCAAAACAAGGTCTGCGCCATATGTGGTCATCTGACCCAATCCAATCTCACCTAGAGTCCAATTTGCCACTGGCCAGAATTGCGATTCAACGGCAATGACAGCTTTAACTACCTTTGGGGGTAACTCTGCAGCCTGAGAAGAAGAGAGAATCACCGAGTCAAATTGATTCTGCCAGGTGAGCACCTGGTCTTTCGTAAGTTCGATTCCACAACCATTAGCAGAGCCATCAGGATTCAACCCTTGTGCTGGGCAGATAGCACCATCGACTAATCCGGAGGTCAATAACTCAGCAGCCAAAACATCATAACGGTTGGCAGTGGCTAGGTTCGAGTTCCCGCTCACGGGCATTAACCAATCAGGAATTGCTGTTGGGGTTAAGCCATAAGCCATCTGGCAGGTTCCACCACTGTCAGCCTTCACAGATGTTGTTTCCCAACTGGCAGTGGTCATCACGGTAAGGGCGGCAAGTAGAATTCGAATTACGGGCGACCACGCACGGGATGCCATGCCACCTCCCAAACTACGCTGGGTGTTCGATATATCTGGCCAAAATCATCCGTCAAATCAGCCCATGCGGTCCAGATACCTTCTTCTGTGGTTCCAAAATTGAGATCTCCTGAGTTCTCAGGAGTCACCGACCAGGCCGAGCCGTTCCTGTTCAAAGAAAATTGGGCTCCCGATGGTGCCCGAACTCGTACCAAAATAGAATAAGGTGGAACACCACCTGTTACCTCGCCAGTTAGGGTCTGTGCGGGTTGATCTAGGCTAGGAGCAAACAACAATAAACGCGCATAGGTTACCGCTATTGTCCCACGAAGTGGTGCAATCACAATAACCGTGACTGAATCGCTGGCACTTTCATACTGATTTGAACAGGTGATTGTGTAGGTGTGAGTTCCAGTCGAAACTCCACTCATAGATTGATTTCCAGCTACGACCACATTCCCAACCCAGCTGCCATTTGAGCTAGCTGCTGAACAATTGGTTGCATCGCGACTGATCCAACTCAGGGTAAAGTTTGCGGGAGAAATTAAAGTCAGAGGACCATCTGTGTTGTTAACCTTCAAATCCACAGCGGGTGGATTGTAGACAATCACCGTGACACTATCTGAAGCGGAGCCAATGGGATTGGAACATGTCAACGTATAGGTGTAACTTCCGGTTGTGATGCCAGCATAATTCGTCGAGCCGGACTGACCCTTCGTTCCAGTCCAGCTTCCTGAGGCAGTACAAGTATCTGCATTGCTGGAAGTCCTGCTCAACAGATATTGAGCGGGAGAAGTCAGTCGGATTGTCCCATCCTGGTTATTCACTTTCAAATCCACGCTGGGCGGGAGTGAGCACCGAATCGTTTTATATGTTCCTGACAAATCAAACCAGGAGGAATTATAGGGATTTTGACCCTGAACGCGTATGGTGTGTTGAACATTGGGCGATATTAACCCCCATAAATCCTGGCTATATCCACACGTGCCACCTGTACAGGTTCCAGTCAGATCCGCCCTGTACTGGTTAGCGACTCCATTCGCTACCAAATTGCCATCTACCAGGATGCGGTAATTAATATCCAACCCTGGAGCGGCATCTTGCATCACCCAACCGTAAGCCCGACATTGGGATTGAGGTACTGTTCCAGAGGCTCCGTCATGGTAGCCAGTAAAGGTATCTCGATAAGCCCAGATTAAGACAAAATCTTCAAAGTCGTGGTCATAACCGCCATTACTATTATCTTCATCCCAATCTCCCCAACATTGTGGAGTGCCAATTATGGTATCCCCGGAAGCGAGGAATGCTGCCATTAAACTGGTAAAGTCTCTACCACCAGCGCTTGGGTTGTAGTTTTGCGAATAGAAGTAATTTGGACAAAAGTAATCGTGATGAGGCGTTTTCCAACCCACATGCGGGTTAGCACACCCCCCTGAACCGCAGTTACCTCCATAACAATCACAACCTCTGATCTGGATCGTCTCACCCGCTGCAACCGTGATCGGAGTCAGCACAGTTTGATTGTTGATAACATCCATATAGGTGCAGTTCTGCCCTACCCTGCAGCCATTACGGATGAAGTAATAGCGCGAAAAATACCCCGGTGAGCTTGAGGTGATGACATTCCATAAAACAATTCTTCCAGCTCTGGGGAATGTGATCGAAACGGGATTTCGATTATAAGAAACGATAGGATGGCCATAATCCGCCAGCGCGGAGATCGTGATCACCAAACCAATCACAATGGCAAGGATAATTCCCAGAAGTGTTTTCTTTCGCTTCATCAGATTTAAGATAAATTTTTTCATTGGACAACCCCAGCGGATGCAAACACCCGAACGGTTTTCAATTCGATTCCGAAAATGTTTAGAATCGTCCATTGGATTGGAACCTCCAAATAGACTCCAACAGCAGGTTCATTACTTGACCAATCGCTCAATCCTTCTCCCAAGCGAACTGGACGGGGTGGAAATCCGGAAATCGTTCCTCCAAAAGGATCAGGCAGAACCCGAATTGACGAGGTGTAACCAATAATTCCACGCGCTTGCATAGCAGAATAAACTACGTTTTGGGCTTCATTACTGGCCACGGCTTGATCCAGTTGGATAAAGCCAGTATTGAGAACTGCATCCCAGTCCCTTCCTCGGGACGCACCAGCAAGCGCAGCCTCTTGCGCCACAGAATAAGCCCAATTACGCGCCGCATATAACCTGTAAATATCCACGAGCCCACCTGCAATCACTACAAGCACGAGGATGGATAATAATCCCCACACTGCGGATTGTGCTTTTCTTTCAATAATCATCCCATTTCCAGTAAAAGCTTTTAAAGGTAATGGGATCATGGATACCGCTCCACGATTCCCCAGTGCTGAACTCGTATTGTCATGATGGGTTCAGAAAGGAAGGGAATATCTGCCTGAAATGGTGCAGAAGCCTCCAAGATAAAAGTAGTTCCAAATGGGCTGCCTGAAAGCCAGGCTGAACTCCGTGGAGTGCCGGCAGCATCAAAAACTTGAATGGTCGTAGCCTCAACCGTACCCATCACATTTTGGTTCGTCCCTTCTTGAATCAAGTTCTTTGCATAACTCCATTGGGTAGGATCTAGGGATAAAGCGCGAACAGCTGCGCCGGCACTGCTGTCCAATGCCTGCCTCATAGCCACTCCACGGCTGAGTTCAATACCACCAAAAATGACCAGTGCAAGCACCATCAGAACTAACAAGGCCTCAACCGCTGCCTGCCCTTTTGAATCTGATTTAAGACCCAATTTCGGCGTTGACATCATTGAACTTGACCTTTAAAGTTGAAAAGACTTCCCAGAGCGCACCGCCAACCAGAGCGATAAAGATCGCCAGGACAACGATGTACTCAACAACGCTCTGTCCATTTCGATCATGCAACATAATTCCTCCTCTCCTTGGAACGCTCCTCTGCACTTTTACAGAGGAAGCGGAGTGTTAATGGTTGATAGCTGGTCTTCAGGATAGAAGACCAGCCACCAGGTTTGCTAAAAAATTATGGGTGTGCAGCCGGCACAGCGATGCTGTTAATCCAGTCTGCAATACTGCCGCCTTGGGTACCGATATTGCTCAGGATGGCCCAGATAGCCACTGCTCCCAAGACAACGGCGATCGCCAGAACAACAACAAACTGTGGAATTTCGGATGCTTTCTTATCGAACAACATAAACAGGCTCCTTTCCCTCGCACTTTGGGCGGGGGTTTTGAAAAATGGGTTAGAAACCGCTGCCAATCGACACCCCGGAGAGGGTTTTCAGGATGCGGTCAACAAGCGGGTAAAACAACAAGATTACAATTGGCCCAAGGAGAAACGGCATAGCCAGTAAGGTGATGCGCAGGGGCAAACGCTGCATCTGTTCTTCGGATTGGTAACCGATCTCTTCGTTCAATTCTTCGATGACACTGGCAATCGCTTGATCAACATCGGAGACTCCTCCGGATTGTTGAGCAGCCTGGATACGTTGTACAACGCGAAGCAACTGGGGAGATTTCAAATCGTCAGCTAACTGATTAATTAAATCCAACCCACTGCGAGCAGAACTACCCTGCAGTCGTTTTTGAAGCCGTTGGTATACAACTGAAGTTTCGACGGTTGTCTTTGCCAAAATATCCAATCCAAGTAAGAGCGAACCTTGCAAGCTCATATGCAGACGCACATCGATCAGAAACTGACGAATTTGTCCGACCATGAACCGTTTTCGCTGCTGGATCAAATAGCGTTTGGCTAACCACACCAGACCTGGCAATGCCAGGAAACCCAACCGGATGTTGGGAAGCTGCGGTCCTAAGATTGCCAATAGGATCAGTCCAATCAGGGCTGTACCCGCATAAAGAGCTCCCCATGGAATGTCGCCGAACCCCATAATTGCTTCTTCTGTTCTTTTCTCGTCGCTTTGATATTTAGTCCCGAGTCCGAGAGCGTGTAAACGTCCACGCTGTATCGGACGGCTAAGCCTCCTTCCTGTTTCAAATAAAATGGATATTACGGTATTGGCAATCATGCCCACTCCGATTGCCAGACTAAAGCCCACCACAAGGGAAAAGGTATCCATTCTTAGACCTCCCCAAAACTCAATTGGTAGACTTCGTACTCAAAATACAAGCTGGCTAGCACGACCCCACAAATCATGACTGCCAATAACACCCGATGAGGTGCATCTTGCAGGAAAAAATCACGCCAGGCTGGGGATAAAACTACGAAGGACACGGAAGCGGCAACTACACCTTGTAGAAGTCGGATTGTTCCACGAACAAGCGAAAGGGTCTGGCGGGTTTTTGAACGCACCAGTTTTTGTCGATGAGCTTCCTGTTCCAGTGAGACAAGCAACTCTTCCTGAATTTCTTCTGTCAGCTGAGCATTATTGGCAATCAAAGCCGAAAGCCTTGATGTGACATTTCCGGGTAATCCTTTTAATGCCTGTGCAGCCTGGGCAGGGGGTTGATGCAATCGTAAGCGGCTTGCAACCTGCTCGATGGCGTGGTTCATCACTCCCATAGGCAATTTGACCTTCATCAAAGCATTCAAAAGAGAGTGATCTACACTCATCAATGATCGAATTTGCAAGGCAACCGCTTCCGCATCCTCGTTGATTTGTGCGCGCTCGACCTGTTTTTGCTGAAAGTTGATCCAAATCAGGATGATCAAACCGATCACAAGCACAAGCGGTGAGAGCATAAAATCGTGGACTGCTATAGCTAATCCTGGCGTGGCAATTAATAAAATTAATCGCTTCCAATCCAACTCATTGTGTGCCTGGTAAGGCTTTTCTTGAATAACACCCATCGCCCGCAGCCGGCGACCTGCCCAGGATACAAATATCCTGCGCCAGGTTTTCACGATGATTTCTACGCCAGATAACAGCGTATTGTACAAAGCTAGAAAGATGCCGCCCGCCAGGAACACTGCTCCTGCATCAATTAAGAATCGAAACGGACTCATGCCTCTTCCTCCGGAGAACCTTTTATACGATCCAGTCTGGTCCAGTACCCGCGTGGAGGCTTTGGAATACCTAACGCCCTGCAGCGCTTTTCAACGGCTTTATCAGAAACTCCGAATAAGGCAGCAATCTGAGTAGTTGGAATTTCCCATACCAACTGCCGTAATTCTTCTGGATCAATGATAAATTTCCGATCAGCCAACCTTCGGCAGGTATCGTTATGGTAGATCCGTCTATTTTTATGAGAAAGGGTGACTTTGAATGGTTCTCCGCAATATGGACAAATCAAAATTACCGCCTTATGATTTGAGTCATGTGAAAGCTTGCCAAGGGTTGTCAGAACTAGATTTTCAATCGTCAAATTTTGCGGATTCCCATCCTTATAAATAACAATCTCAAATGAACGCAGCCACCGTCCTAAACAGACTGACATCAGATGCCGGCTCAAGACCACCTTTCCATCTTTTCTGGCTAAGGGGTGATCACAATCCTGGAATTCCTGCTGTCCGGTTTCAGGATTGATGACTGGATGAATATCTTTGTGATAATCACAAGGTTCCATAAGTCACTCCTGACCAATTAATAACGACATATCCGGGTCATCATTTGTGGAGATGATTTGCCAGCATAAAAAACCATACATTGGATAAGTTGGTGGTTCCCAACCATAACGAATAAACCCGTTCGTGAGTCCAGTTCCCACATCATCCAGCACAATCATGGTGTCAATCATTTGCGCCAAATGGCAATAATCAGACTCGCAATCCTCACAATAAACGCCATTTTGAGTGACATAATCACCTTTAAGTTGAACTCCAATCAACTGTCCTTCTTGGATAGGGTGGGAAATCAGAGAGTATGTCGGTTTTCCTGAAAAATGAATTTCAGTAGCCGCCCAAGTGAAGCTAAGATCGCCATCTGCCTCGAGATAAAAGACTTTCACCAAGCTCATCGGTTGGATAAATTCGATCTGTTTGGTTTCACCGGCTACCCCATAAAAACGCCACGTTCGTTCTTGTCGGATAAAACGTAACCCTTGCCAGGGGGCATTCCGCAATTTGCTCTCGATTTCCTCGTTCTTAAGATTCACATCTTCGGAATAATCTACACTGGATGGCGCTGGGTCCACCTTCATTAGGGCATTCAGGTTCCCGAAAACAAAAAACAGGCATCCTACGACAGCAAGTAGAAATACAACGACAAGGATCCACTTTAAGAAGCGGTTCATTTTATTTCCTCCAACTGGTGATAGGCTTGTTCAAAGACAGGGATGTTCTCATCACCTTCTGCCCGGTAAAGGTAGTTCAAACAATAATCACCATTCGCATTAATTCCTTTAATCGTGGCAATGGCCTGTAAGGTGCGTTGAACTCTTCCTGATCGGTTGACTCTTCCCATCAAAGCAACAACATCCAATCCCATCGCAACCATTGAGCGAACAGCAGACAATCCCAATTCCGGCGCTGCAGCCAGGGCAAGTTGTTCAAGGCGCATCAAGGACTCTTCTATCGTCCCACCGTGAATGGTTGTTAATGCTTTGCGCCCCAGGCAGGTGGCTTTTAAGAATTGCAGTGCCTCATTTCCTACCACCTCGCCCACCAGGATGGCTGCCGGGTTCATACGGGTATAAATGACGTTTAGGACCCAATCCAGGGTCACGCCAGGTGTGCCAGGCGATAATTCAGCTGGAGCTACAGTACGCAATAAAAAAGGGTGCTGGATTTCCAATTCTCGGAAGGTTTCCAGCGCAGCAATCGGTGCGGATACAGGCAAGAAACCCGAGAGGGCGTTGAGTAAAGTCGTCTTGCCAGAACCCATTTCGCCGGCAATCATCAGGCTGCCAGCCAGGTTGGCTACCATCCAGGCTAGAAATCGATCTGGTGTGTCTTTCAGGGATTGGATCCGATAGGTTAGTTCGGACCTGGTATCTTTTTCAGCAGGGCTGGTAAATGTCGGCATCAATCCGATTGATGTCGGATCACATTTGGCAAACGTACCAGTCTGCTCCATTTCTTCCAATGTGCGAACACGCCGGCCGAAAGTACGGATATTGATTGCAGTCCCCTCAGTTGACAGGCGCGGAACGATGGCGGTAAACCGTTCTCCACCTGGCAGATCAATTAACACAGCCGGGCGATCTCCGCGTAAAGTAGCGCCACCTTGATCAGCAACATGGACAGCGAGGTTTTCGAAATAGCTGTCATCAGCCAGTTTCCCCAGATGATAAAAGCTCCCATCATATTCCACAGCCACCTCCCCATTACGCACAAAGATTTCCTCCACGTATGGGTCGCGCAGCAACTGATCGAACAATCCCACCCCGGACAATGCATCCGTGATAATTTGTGCATTGCGATTGACGACGCTGCGATTCTCACCCTGATCAATCAAGATAGAGCGCACCTCATCATAGAAACGACGACGTTTTTCTGAGTCTGCTTCTCGCCAGCTGGGTGGGTTGATTCCCCGCTGTACCAATTCCTCACGGACCCGTTCAATCAGGAGCAGATCGGATTGGTTTAAAGGCTGAAGGGTTGGTGGAACGGTTGGATGGATCAAGGAAGTGCCAGAGTTGACCATAACAATCCACCTTGTTTTTTGCTTGCTGCAACCGCAGTGAGAATAACGTCCACATCTTTCGGCTCTACTGCTAGGGTAAGGATTTGGACTTGTTCGTTCTGAGGGCTGCCCCCGAATGTTGAGTTATCCTCACTCTTCTGGTTGGATTCCGCAGCGACACCTTGTGCATTGCGGACATCTACTACCAATACACTCCTGGCGATGAGCTCGACCTTGAAGGTAGATTGATCGTTGGCTGAAATCGCTGTGTTCTCAGGGTCAATTTTCTCGGGAAGCACTTGATACAAATTGACGTGTTCTCCGATTCGAATTTGTCCACCTACTGCAGAAACAGGTTCAACCGGGATTGAGATAACTTCATATGCTGCATCAGCCAGTCGAAACTGTGTGACAGGCACCGCATTTGCCTGAGCAACCGGCAGTTCTGCCGGCAATGAAACCGTGCTAATCTTTCCTTCCAGATCCTGGGTGGATTGGTAATAGGGTAAAGACGCCATCGTGCGAGGCATCTCGCGCATTTGGAACATGTCTGCATCTAGAATTGCATAAGCAGGGATTGCATTGATGGGTACTGGTACCTGATAAGTGGAAACTTCCTTCAAATACAGATTGCGTCCATAGAAACCTGCTCCCAGGGCAACTACAACGGCAATTACACCGATAATAAATTGAACAGTTCGATTCATTATTTTCTCCGTTTCCAGCCGGTATATGCTTGTTCTAAAATGGGATCAGCCAATCGTGGGTCGAGCGACTGAGCCCATGTTTCGTTGTAAGGCAACACAATCGACACCCCGGTTTCTGCACGATCAGAGACCGATTTAGCCATGTTCAATATCAAATGGTGTGGTTCTGATACTTCGCTCATTAATCGTCTGGCTTGTAATATGGCATCATCGCGAGGAGAGGTAACGACCAGGTTGATTAATCCTGGCTTGGGTTTCGACAATTCCGAGAAAAGGGGATGCCCGGGAAAACAATCCACGACAAAAAGTGTGTGTTTCCGTTGGATCTCTGCCAGTAGATTTCGAACGCCTTGCGGGTCTTCGCTCCAGAGGATATCGATCGTTCGGCCATCCATCGGGTATAAACTGACCCCATTCCAAAGAGCAGGCTCTGCCTTATGAGTGGCAATGGTAAAGAATTCGGGAAGGTCGGGTGAAATTCGAGCGTGAAGTGCGCTTCCGCCCATACTAAGTTCAAGCAATGCCGCTGGCAGTCCCGTATTCCTGACGAAGCGTTTACAAACAGCCATCGCAAGGGTTGTTTTTCCTACCCCTCCAGACCAATTCACCAAATTAATCTGACGGGCTGGTAAGAACGAGACTTGTTTGGCACTGGTCAATCGGGCTCGCCCTAGCCATTCAGCCGGGTCTATTACAAAACTGTCTTGAGTAACAACCGGAATCCCACTCTTTTCCAGCGCACTGTGAAGTACCTCATCAGATACATCGGATATTGGGAGCAGGTCACCGAGAATAACCAGGTGTACTCCAGACAGGTTCTGTAAAACACCACGAGTAGAGAATGCTTCCCGTACTGAGAGATTGTCAGTCTGGGAGAGTGCTTCCAATACTTTTTGATCAGGTTGATGAGCCCCGAGCAAAATAACAAGAGCCGAATTCCGTTTCAAATTAAAGGAATTTCTAAAACTAAATTTCATGCTGTTTTTCATCTCCTTGGATGTTTTTCGATGGGTAGGACAAATCTGCATAGATTGCCAGGAGAACCGCAATAACCAAAAGCAAGGTGGTTATGACCGTCAAAATGGTTCCTGGTAGTGAACCGCTACCCAACTTGATATACACGATGGATAAACCACTAATTCCGGCAATTCCCATGGATCGAATCCACATCAAATTGGTCAGAATGGCAGAAACAAATACACTGAATACCGCCAACCAGACTAATTCGTCTTGAACTGCAAATAATTTCATGAGTAGGGCGATACTCAAAGCTAACGCAAAGCACATGTTTGATAAGTTTCGTGCCATATTTCTCACCAGAGTCCAGGTATTAATCGCCAAGGAACAATCCGTATGTAGCAGGCATATCCGTCAATCATTTTTTCTTCTCGAAGGATTCGCCAACATTGAATGAACGTCAGTCCAACAGATATAAGAATGGCAGTGAGCCCATCTGGAGAACTGAAAACCATCATTGCTCTAAATACCAGTTCTCCCAGATACATCGGGTGACGCAAGAACCGATAGGGGCCACGACTGGTCAGTCCACGATCCGCAGGAGCAATCCCAAAACGCGATCCTAAAGTGATGAGAGACCACAAGATCAATGAGTACCCAGCCAGGGCAGGTATGAGTAAATACCACTCGCTATGACTGGAAGTTGTGAATGTGGGTAAGAATGCAGCGATCATTCCGAGCCACAATCCGGTGCGATCATAATGCTTTGCTGGTGTTCGCCGGGTATAGAAGAAAGCCAATAACCCGTTATGAATCGCAAATAGCCAGGCCAGGATAGAAGGATGCTGCCAGGCTGCCAACCCGGAAATAAGTGTGGCAAAGAGAAAGAAACCAAAACCTGCCAGGTCACGTATGCGATCGGTATGGTCCCGAATGAAATGGAGGGGATTGGTGACCATTACATCGCACCCAGATTCTGGACAATTGGCCATCCGATTACAGCCAGCAACGTCACCAGGAATGGCAAGAAATAAAAAACCACCATTGGGATCACCAGCTCGGATCCCACCTTTTCTGCACGCTGCTCAGCAGATCCAATATAGTCGGCTGCAATACTGGTTGCCAGCTGTCCCATCAATTCCTGTTGGGCAGTACCGCGTCGGATGAATTCCAATTGAACAGACATGCCGATCAACTCTGGAAGATGGGATTCCTGTGCTTCACGCTGCATTTGCTCGATCAGGTCACGACCCTGCGCCATTTGAAGTACCCATCGCATCCATTTGCCTACCAAGCTTTGTGCTTGAGCTGTGCGCCGCAGGGCTTCTTCCATCGAGACATTGGCTGACATCTGGGCTGAAACCAATTGCACATATTCTGGAAGCTGAGCAATGAACTGGCGACGATAACGGCGGGCAACGCCACCCATTGACATGGCAGGATATTGAAATCCAACCAATCCGCCTACCAAAGCAAACACAGGTTCTGCAGTAGCAACCATCCCTAATCCAAATCCTGCTACGGCTAAAGCCACTCGCAGGGAGGTAAATTGCACTTCGTTCCAATCGTTCCAGCGATCTCCGATGTGAGCCCAATACAGATCTGCCCGTGTTTTCCGTAAAAAACCAGCTGGCGTCCATCTTGATACAGGCTTGTCTAGGGGAGATAGGGATTTACGCCATCCGGTCAGGACGACACCATCTGCAGGAGTTAGAATCTCAGACAAGCGCCCGGTAGGTGCAGCAGGTGCCAATTCAAGCGTCAAGTAGATGACCAACGCAAAGACAGCAATCCCGGTGAGGTAAATCAAAGCGGTCATCTACACAGCCTCCATAATCATCGAACGGATGATGAAGTACCCGCCTACCATGGCTGCCATCGTGCCACCAATTACGATTTGAACAGGGAGGGCGGTTAACGAAGAGCGCACCATCGGGTCCTGGCTGAGATATATCAGGATGAGGATCAAGACAGCTGGCAGGACTTTTGCAGAGACCAGCGAATCGCCGGCTTTCGCCTGGGCTCGATTCCGTGCAATCAGGATTTGCTGAACCCGGCTTGAAATATCCATGAGGACTGCGGTGTAGGCTCGTCCGCCTGCTTCGGTATATCCTTCCAACAGTTGAGCTAGATTGGCCAGGGACACCGAAGGGCTGCGTGATGCCAGACTTCGCAATGCTTCCACCCTGTCTTTGATTCGCATTTCTGAAGCGGTCAGAATAAACTCTGGAGTAAGCGGATTGGTTTTTTCCAATTCCAAGGACTCACCGACTTGCTGTAAGACATCGGGCACGGATCCACCAGCGAGTAGACCAGCAGCAGTCCGACCAATCGCAATTGGGAGCAGCTGGTCAATATTCCGACCACGACTTTTCACCCGATCATCCAACCATGCGCCAGGTATGTAAATTAGGATTCCACCAATTACAATTGCCGGCAAACCGGGGAGGAACAACCAGGCAATGACCATGCCGCAAACACCAGCTGCGATACGCAGTAGACGGAAGGTAACGGGTTTGATATTCAGACCGGAGGCCAAGAGTTTATACTCCAGCGATTTTTGATCGAGGCTGGATAGAGTTCGGGCTGAATCAACTGTATATAAAGCGGATAATCTACCCGTTTTGATTTGCTTTGGATACCACAGTAAGAGCACCAAAGTAGTGGACAAAAGCCCAACCACCGGGATTAATATCGTCATAGATCCTCCAGGTAAGTATTAAAAACAAAAGCCAGACACTCGTGCTTACGCGCCTTTGACATGCGCATCCAGCAGGTAGAGTCCGGCTAACGATTGAATGAATAAATAATTAAGTTGTCAGATTAGTTTGAGTATAGCAAGCGAAAGGAGCTTATCATAGGGGGACAAGATCTAAACTCATAAATGCAAAATGTAATTGAATTCCAAATTATGGGATATCGTATCTCTCCATTTTGGAGATCATTTGCGGATTAAATGATGGATTCAATAATTTCATCCAGGAGTTGTAAAACACATTGCCAGGCTTTGTCAAAATCCAGATCTTTGTTTATTACCAAATAATTAAGTCGGCGCGCCCAATCTCTCTCAAATTCAGACCGTCTTTGTTGAATGGCATTTATATCAATCCCCTTTAGATTTATTCCCCTTATCTCAAACTTGCCAGGTAAGATCTGTATAACAGCATTTTTATTAATTCCAAATGAAACAAGGTTGTAGATATCATAAAGGTCTCTTGAAACTGCAAACCTTCGTTGACCTCCAACCGCACGAATCTTTTCAGCGATTACTTCTTCCAGGCAATAACACGGTAAATCGATATCATCAAAACTTGCTTGATCTGAATATGGGTGTATGATTTGTTTTTCATTTACCGGCAGCAAGATTTTTTCAGCTCGTGTCACATCCAATTTGACAGTTCTCGGTGATCCGCCCCAACGCAGAGGGCCACGATAATAGATTCGAGCCTGATAAGATTCACTTCCGTATTCATCTTCCACTACTTCAAAGTGGATCGGCTGAACTCGAAAATCAGGGCCATCATGATCACTAATCCAACCAACACTTTTTGTGATCCAGCCTTCGACCTCAGTAGGTGATAGATGGTTCGTAGCAGTAAAATCGAGATCCTCTGAAAACCGGTAATCAGGAAAGTAACACTTTCGCAAACAGGTACCCCCCTTGAATATCAAACCTCCAAATGAAGTACTTGTTCTTCGCATACCAAGCAAAAACCATCCAAGGCTATAATCCAAGTCGATCACCATCGGATCAACTTTTGTCGCAGCTGCGATCCGGCGAACTTCAGCTTCACTTATCATTTGTTACTCCAATTATTGTTCTTGGGATTCTAAAGGAACATTGATCTGAAGTTGCCAACGGGTAATAATTGGACCCGATTGTCCTGAACCGGGTTCTAATTTGCTAATACCTTTAGAGATCATGGTTTGCCAGTGGTTTATCAGCGAAACTCGATCTGGGATAGGCAAAGAAAGCGTTTCTACTAAATACCCAAGTCGTTTAGCCACCACGCCACCCCCCCATTGGACCAAATAACGGTCGAGTTTTTCCCAGTCGACGGAATTAACTGAAGACTTCATCGCTTGTGCTAATTGAATGATCCCCCCACTTAACTCAGGCCGGCTTGCTGCATCAATGATGGTTTTTTCGCGATCTGTCACCATAATTGGCAAATCTTCAATTTTCCGGGTACTAATTCCAAAGAAATATCGTTCCGCCACATAGATAAATTGGAATTCGACTCCCTGAATCATAAGGGATCTTTTCCTTTTTGTTGTCTGGATAAATTGAACACGAGGAATTTGCTCAGTCATATTCCAAAAACGGAGAGCTGACCAATATGCAACGGCTCCCGGCGAGATCAAATTAGAAGCCAAAACCAATGCATTCTCTGACCAGAGCCTTTCGGGTCCAGCTTCCAGTGGAATAATCATAAACAATCCGCGTTCCAGACGCTGAAGCCATCCCTTTCGGACAAGACGGCCAAGAGTATTCGTTGCAGCTACCTTTGACTGCCAATAATCAGTAGCCTGTTGGTAAGTGAAAACCCTCTTTCCAGATGCGGAAAATGTAGTAAGAAATTCGGTTTCTTGTTTGCTGAGTGACATGATATTTTATGTACCACAACCTTTAGATATTGATGTTTGGGTTACACAAAATATTATAACAATAAACTCCAACTATGCAATACTTGGAAATCTAATTAATTACAATTTGGGAAAATTATGTTGTTCGTGCTATTCAGGAAGTAAAACACAAGCAAATCACCCAAAAGTATTCAAAGATATTTGATGGATTTTACAACCATGCTTACATTTTACTTAGAATAAGCATGGTTGTAAAAATCACTTGGCTATCTCAATTCCCCTAATTTTTCCCAATAAGGTTCTTCCGCAGAGGATTCTTCTTTATATCGATAGATGGGTTCAAAATATACATCACCGTTCTTCAGATCCTTGGACACATTGGATATGGCAATCACTCGGCGAATCTCGTGACGGATGCCGATCTGTACCAATAAATCAACCGCATCAGAAATCATCTGATTGGCTTCATGTGGCTTTACTCCAGCATCAGCACCCATGACTGTCGCTAAACGGCGAGCTGCTTCACGGGGACTGTCCGCATGGAAGGTACAGGCTCCGCTGTGCCCTGTCATCAAAGCCCGGAACAAACTCATGGCAGCCACGCCATCACGCACCTCTCCAATAACCAGATAATCAGGCGACATTCGCATGGCATCATCGACTCCGTCTGCCAGGGTATATGGCCGGACGTCCGTGCCAATCGCCTGTGGGCGGGCTTCCACCGTCTGGACGGTTGGACGATCCACCCAGATTTCCTCTGGGTCTTCGATCTTCACGATGCGCCAGATCGTAGGCAAGAAATTGCATAAGGCACTAAGCAGCGTGGTCTTTCCGGTTCGGGTTCCTCCGGAAATCAGAATGCGAGCCCCTTTCTCCATGGCCTGACGAAGAACCTCCATCATTTCGGAACTCATCATTCCACGCTCCAATAACCACTCTGGTTTGACCGGTTTTTGTTCATAAAGGCGGATATTGATAGAAGGATTACGACCTGGCGGTGCAATGACTGGATGAAGCGCCTTGATACGTCCACCACCTGGATTATGTGTCGTTGCCGGCAGTTTGGCATTGATACTTGGGTTGGTCTCATTCAGAGTTTTGTTTTGCGGACCGATCAAGCGATCCAACACACGCCAGATTTCACCTGGTTCAGGCCGCAGCTCGATGGTCTCCCAACGAACCGAACCTTTAAGCATGATTTGAAGAAGGCCGCTGGAGTAAATGGTGATTTCAGAGATATCTGTGCGAGCCGGCGGCAAAAGCAAATCTAAAAAACCCAATCCCAATATCCGCCGGGTGAGTTCCTCAGCAATGGCAGCTTCCAGAAGGGCACCAGGGCGGCAATTACGTTTTCTTAACGCCGCGGCAATCTGTGCCTCGACCCGCTCCCGAATGCGCTGCCGGTCGGTTTCATTCGGACTCTGAAGAACAGAAGTTGGGAAATCATGGTTGATCTGATCGATCACCTCGTTGAAAACCTCAGACCGGATAGATTCGTCCAGATTATTCCCATTTGCGGCAGTGTCGTACAAACCTAATATTCCCGGCATAGGTAACCTCCAACCTAAAGTACCTTTTCCAACTCAAGAGACAAAAATGTTATTCTACGTAAATCGAATTTTGGGTAATCGCAAAATACCCTTTTTTCCATCCGCACGAGCAAGATTGTTTTCCACCAAGGGAAATAAAGTGTTGATGATGGCGCGAATCCCTTTGGCAAACTCATCTCCCCGTGTTACCGGCATTAAACCATCATCTTGTGCCTGAGGAACCCCTGGATCAAAAGGTACAATGGCCGCGATGGGTGGAGCCCATCCCAGGGATTTGGAAAGCTCTTCCTGGAATAATCGGGGGGTAAAGCTGCTGCGAACAGAAGTTTGGTTTAGAACCAGGTAAATTGAATCTCGGGCCAGGCGTTTCTCACTTTTTAAGCCAGTCAACAATAAGGTGAGGGTATGTCGAATCGCAGTTAGGTCAGCCAAAGTAGGTCGGGCAACGATCAAGGCATAATTGGCAAAGATGATTGAATGCATCATCCACAAATCTTCTGTGGTCGGCACATCCATGACAATAGCCGCATAACGGCCATCTTCCGAGTCAATCAGCATCCCATTAATACTGCCTTCTCCGGTTCCTTTACTTGAGCTTTCTAGAATGTGCATGTATTCTAGGGAGGATTCTGGTGCTAGTAAAATCTCCAAATTTTCTTTGCGTTGGATTGCAGCCTGAAAAGCTGCCTTACCCGGACGATCAAAGTATTCGGTTAAATTGGGGACATATCGTAATCCTAAATGTGGCGCAGCAGCTGGTGGTAACCCCATGGACACCAGCAATGTTTTCACACTGAGCCGAACAGACAATTCATAAGCCAGGTTTTCAGCAATGGTTGAGCATCCAGACCCACCCGCGTGCGATAGGACAGCGATCCTTTTCGTGCCGGTGATGTACGCAGATGTTCCGCTGTTGGAATAGCCGGATACCCCTTGCTGCATGGGCGCAGCTTGAGTCAGGCTTGCCCGGGCTGTCATCGCAGCACCATAAGCAGCCTGGATGATCTCGGTCCAATTAACCGGTGCGACGAAAACTCCACGCACAGTATCTACCTTGGTAAAAGCCCCCTGAAAATCCTTTTGAGCCAAAGGCAGTACAACAATCGCAATTCCACGCCAGGCCGATATTTTCTGAAGGGAACGAATCAGGGTGTCCGGATCAGGAGCGATATCCGTCTGGACGATTACCAAATCCGGCCGCAGGTTGTTCAAGTTCGTCTCGAACATGGACCATTGGGCGGCGTGACCTGAGATCATAAAGCGTTGGTCTGCCAGGATCGGCTGCTGCATCTGGTAGTAAACAACATCATGGCCGGCTCCTGCCAGCATGACGGTGATTTTATTGGTTTGGTAAGCGTTATCGCTCATTTTGACCTATTTCTTTCGATAATCGTTCATCTCGTTGTATAACTCACCCAGATTGAGGGTAATCACGTCCGCAACATCCAACGTCAACCCTGAGGTTGGTTCCAAGGCAAGGTGAATAATGCCGTATTGGTCGAGAGCAGCCAGCAAGGTCGCCGGATCAACCTTGAATCCTGGAGTTACCTCGATCAACCCCGTGGGAACATCCAAAACGATCACACTACCTTCCTGAGCTGACATGCTTGTTCGAGCAGAGGAAAACAATTCTTCTTCACTGGCACCGGCTGGAACCTCTTCATAACGAAACGATTGAGGCACCAAGAGAACTCGCACGCCTGTGATTGCCAATCGAGCGAGAGGAGAAGCCGGCGGAGCGGGGGTAGGAGTTGGGGTAGGTGTTGCGGTCACGCCAGGAGTGAGTGAAACAATGGGTGAAGTAAATTCCGCAATCGGCGCAGTGAACACAGAGCTGGTACTCGCCTTGAGAATATCTGGAGAAATCATACCAATCACCGTAACGGTCTGTCCTGGACGAAGTAAACCAGCCACTCCACTGGCCAGGTCGACGTGGATCGCCAGGGCAACATGCCCTTCTGGAAGTTCAGCAGGGATGCCTGCACTGGCTATCTCTCCCAAAACGGAGGTAACGATCAGATCCCCTGGAGCTCGTCCAACAGCCAGGATCTTCCCAGTCACATCTTCTATTTTTGAAGTGGCATCCGCAGGTTTAGCTCCCATCGGGATGGTGCGCAACTCGACCAATTGGTCAGTCAGGACGGTTCCAGGGGCAATGGCAACTTTGGCGACCACCACCTGGGTTGGACGGATTACCCCGTTCAAAAGGGCGATCACAAGCAAACCGATGACAACGGCAAGTACAATTGCGGCAATGGGAGAACGTTTTTTTGTTTGCATGAGTTATTCTTTCTCCTTTTTAAAAATCATTGGATTTAGTATGCCCCGACGCGAAGCGCCATTGGGATCGATTGGTTGCCAGGATATCAGAAGCCGTCCGTTCCAGGGAAACAGCTCCCAATTCCTGGGTAATCTCGAGATCAGAGGGTTCATTACTACGGATGATCATTGGGCGGACTAACACTGGTTCCAGCCAGAACACATCATCGCTGTAACCCAACTTGGCAATCGCATACGTACGTGGAATGCGCGCCAAGTAGCGCTTGTATTCGGTATTGACCAGCCCTTTTTCGGAGCGGCCTAAATGTGGCAAGATCAAATCCCGATCTTTAGGATCTTTGGTTTGGAACACAAATACATTCGCACAGGAGGATAGGATGCCTGAGGGTAACTCGCTTACGGTTTGAGCCATCAGATGCAGAAAAACGTTGTATTTTCTTCCGTCACGCCACATCGTTTGAAAAAGATGGCTGACCGGGTTACCCGACTCTCCTGATCCCTGATCAGAAGCGGCTCCACCTGAGACGCCAGTTAGGACTTTATTGGCTTCTTCAAAGAAGATTTGCATGGGCGGGAAATGTTTACCGCCCAAGGCTTCGCGCCGGCGGGTGACCGCATCCGAATACAATATGCTGGCCAATAATGAGAGCAATGCTGCTTTGGAATATTCATCCATTTCAGCGCCACCTTCGATGACAATGACTCCCCAGGGATTATCAGCGCTGCCCATCAATCCCAAATCTTCCACGCCGGATCCACTGGCTGAAGATCCATATTGCTTTGCCATATGTCCTTCGGAGAACTGCTCCAATCGAAGGAGAACACCCTCCAGACTGGTACGACTTACCTGATCACGTTCAAGCTTCTCTTTGTAGGTTCGCAGACGATCAACCCATTTGGAAACATCCAACTTCCGGCTACGATAGACCGCTAGAGCCTGTAGGTCGGACGGTGAGAGGCTTTCTAATAAGGTTCCAGGATGAAGATCATTCAGATCCTCACCAAGACTCTGACGTTCATTGCGGATTAACTCCACCTCCCGTTCACCCTGAAGATGTCCTAAGGGACCATTCTGCAACTTGGGATCACCGGTCAGAACACCGGCCTCATAATACAGTTCGGTCAGCGCACGGCGCATGAAACCCAACTGTCTGGCTCCCATCCTGCCAGCGTTTGCAAATAGCTCAGCCACCATGCTGCGGTAGCGTCCGGGTTCTATCCTTTTCGGTACTTGCAGAATATTCCACCGGAGAGGGCGTGGGGAACCGGGGTAGAGCTGACGGATATCCACATGTCCAAGACTGTCTTCTGAACCTTTCGGACCAACCCCTGGCCAGTTCAATGCTTTACGCCAACCCTGGCCGAAATCCAATACAATGGTGCGGTAATGCCAGAATCGGGTCGTCTCATAAGCCAGGCGTTCAGCTGCAATCGATTTTCCAAAACCAGTATCCCCGACAAATGCAGTATGAAAATGGCAGTCTGGAGATAACTTTAAAAAAGTATCTGTTAATAAACCTGTTTCACTCGACCACTGCCGGGCGAGGGTGATATTCCCAGGCATATCCGGATAAAAAGCAAATGCTGGGGTTTCTTCCTGGGTGGTGAGTGCTGATCCCTGCTCGAACATGCCTGGCGCGGTATAAGCTGCCACCTGAAGCATGGTGAGTAAGGTTGAATCTGCGTACCCACTCATTGCCTCTGGAATTGTCTCGATGCGGGTTGAAGGAGTAAACGCACGGGCATGTAAACCGATGTAAGCCTGTTCTGGATCGGTTAACGCACGGGTTTGCACGCCTGTGACGACATCCTCGGTGCCATGAAACGCTTCAGGGATGAGCCCCATCATCGCCTGAATGCCCTGTTCACTGGTGGCCAAAGCATACAAATCTGTATAAAAAGCGCCTTCCCGACTGGCAATATCCAGCAACTTGCGTTGAGTGCGCATGATATCTGTGAGGAGGATATATGGATCATCCTGCCATTGATAAGCGTTTGAAAGCGAGAAAGAAGGTGCTACACCAACACTCATCCCGGCGCTTATTCCGCGCCCAATACTTTGCCCCAAGCCAACTCCATCTGTCTCAGATCGGGCTGTACTTTTTGTATCTGCATGGCTCTGGGTGGTAGATGTGCTGGTCGTGTCGGCTACAGAATCCGTCTCAGCTCCAGAGGTAGTCCAAGCTTCCGATTGCGTCGTCGAATGACTTTGGGAGGTTGTATTCGATTGACTCTGAGTAGTACTTTGCGAAACGGTGTCTGCCTGACTGTGTGTGACCGAATGCATGCTTGAGTCGGACGACCCACTACTGACGACCACACCATCTGCTGAACCCCAATTGGCATTGCCACCCACGTTAGCAGATAAACCTACGCCGGCCGGAGCAATGCTCCCACCCATACCGCCATTTACGCCATAGGAAGAGCTATCCGTATGGGAGTTTGCTACACCGGACGAATCGGAGTGGGAAGTTCCATCGGTTACTGCTGTTCCTTCGGTATGAGCTGTCCCTTGACTGACTGCAGTTCCAACCGTGGAAGATGAACCAATTGTATCGGTTTCAGAGATTCCAACCGTGTGCGCCCAGCCGCGAGTACTGGCATGACCTGTGGTGTGCGCCTGACCTTCTGAATTTGCAACGCCATCTGTGGCAGCTTCACCCTGGGTGACGCCGCTCGAATGGTTTGTGCCATAAGACCTGGATGCGTTTTCAGCGAGTCCCCCAGTCAAAATGGCCGGCAGGCTGATTCCAAACGAAGCAGCCCGGGTTCCCAACTGACGGGAAGCGTAAACGGAGGTATCTTCCAACATACCGGCCAACATGCGGGTAATATCTTCAAGGCGAACATGATTTGTGAGCAGCATCAACAAGAACTCTTCTTCCAGGCTGCTCATTCCGCGAAAGAGCAGTTCATTCTGTTGAATGGAGTATTGTTGTGCACCCTGACCTCCAGACACTAATGGGTCACGCATCGAAGAATCACCCCCGCGGGCGTTTTCACGTGGATCTGGATGCCCAACAGCCACAATGGCATAAGGCATCTGCTCCAGAGCTCGCGCTAACCATTGGGCCACTTCAGTTGAAAGTGGTTCAAGGCGGATTTGACGGTAAGCACCCACCAATCCGGCTCGTAAGGCAGATAGATCACGTAAAGAGCGCTGAATAGCTTCATCTTTCTTTGGCGAAAACGCAGCGACTCCATAGCATTGAACAATTCCAACATTGGGGTTCTTAAAAACGCCGGCAGCCAGATAAACCAGATCCACTTGAGCGCCATATAAACCACGCAAGACCGTACGCATCTTCTGTAGGAGCCCAGCATCCCGGCGAGCTTCCAGAGAGATGTAGCGTAATTGCAGTAGCCGGACCGCCCGGTATCCCTGATATTCCCGCGCACCTTCCCGCTCTGTGACACGAAAGACCAGATAGTCCAGCTCATTTCGGTCGTTGAAATGTAGCTCTGTGCCTTCCACTTCTAGGTCATTTGGAATGGAGAGAGGGTCATCTGTTCTCAGCCAGGGTATTTTTTCGGTCAGTTTTCCAATAATCATCGTTCTCTTATCTCCGTACTTGGCGTTCTGCCTCATCAATTCGCCAACCAGATCAGCTGGTAAATTCATGAGGCTGCTCTTGCTTGCGCAAGAGAAGCCCTGGATTGCTATTGCTTCACTGTTTCCCACCAGATTGCATCAACCACCTCATTCGTATTTGGTTCGACAACCACCACCTGTGGTGAACGCTGGCGATGGGGAGATGATGTTCGCTGGTCTTGATGAGTTGCGGAACGTTGCTCAAAAGTTTCTTGTGGGTAACCTTCCTTCCCCGTTTCACTTCTCTTTTCGGAAGTATTCCAAGGTCGAAGCCGGAACAAGAGACTCATCTGGGCAATTAGCGCCGCAAATGCAGTGATGATGAAGACGCCTGCCATCAGGATGATCATGACGATCACGCCTAATGCGGGTCCGCGTAGCAAATCCATCAGTTGTGACATATTGACCTCCAATCGTTGAAATAGAATCTGGCGTTAATCAAGAATTTCCGACGTTCATAAGACTCTCACTTAAAAGGTAGAGTAATAAATCAAGCAAGCTCACGATTTTGTGTGCTGGTTTCATCTATCACCCTATCTTCTGGTTCGATAGCGATTGATCAACTCGCTGGCGCCTGCCAATGGATTGACCAACGACATCGGGTTGATCAGAACTTGCTGCAGCAACATGGCAAAATAACCTAACGGGATCACCAACCACAAAGCCCAAAGAATAATCGTGGTTACATTTCCGCGTGTGTTCGCAATCACAGCTGATGCGCTTTCAGATGTCCCAATCAGTGCCGCCCATTGATCTGCTGATAATTGAGCGGTGTATGCCAGGTAGAGCCGGCTTCCGATGACGGCCAGGGAATAAATCGCAATTCCCGATTTCATATTCCACAAAAGGGTATGTTCCTGCATGTGCACCAGTAAAAGGATGATTGTGCCAGCGATCCACATTGCTGCACCCAGCCAGGGAACCGGTGCTCCCATCCCCCATTGGCTGATTACCCAAAGCACCAGAATAATCGCCGTTGTGATTTGAGCTGTGTATAAATCCGGAGTAGCAGCCTCCCGCCCACTTCGTCCTGGTCGGAAAGCTGCTCTGGATTGCACACGTTGATCCACGAAACGGATGATCAACCCTGCACAAAGAATACTTACCAGAGCAGCTCCAGATTCGCCAAGCCAGTAAACGGTTGCGAGAACACCGTTCAACAGGTAAGTAGGCAGAGCAGCGAGAAAATCTCCAAAGATGACAAAATAATCTGTCATGAACCAATGCCTCCTAACTTGTCATAATCGTTTCGTGGACACCACAACCCAATCACCAGTAGTAAATAGATGACGGCCATGAAACCCAGGACGACTGTCAGCAACACACCGACCGCAATCGATAAAATCTGCACTTTGACCTTTTATGGCACCAATGCCGGAAGAGCCACATATACTTGCATCGTTCCATCAATCCCTACTCGCCTCGATTGGGTGATTGGAACTCCACGGAAGCGAGTCCCCGTGGTCACTACGTCCATTCGCAAGTTGAAGGTCCCTGGATCTGCAAATGGAACACGGAGTGCCTGACCAGTAGCAGTACAGGTGCCCCCGCCATCACATCCGCCTGTCCATGAACCAATTCCGGGAATCAGGGTGAAATTTGCCTGGTGGACGAAGGCTTCATAATGGGTTTGACCTAATCTACCGGTGATCCAATCCTGGCTGGCGGCATCTAATGATGCAGTAGCTTGCAGAGAAGCTACCGCATCCGGTAAATGTTCTACATGTGTCCGGCATTCCTTGAATACCATTTCTGTATCTGAGACACCATCATTGAAAGCTGATCCAGCTCCGGTATTGCAATTGGCGGTTTCTCCGGAATTGGCTGAGCGGCAAACATCTCTTTCTTCATAAATCGGCTCATACCAGGTGAAAATCACTGGAGGAACTGTCACCCTGGCCTGGATATCTGCACCGCGGCGATTTTCGGTATCTTGTCCTACAACCAAGGGATTGTTCGGCGCAGTTTTTTGAATGACGAGGACAGGTTGTTGCATAGAAACCGTTGGGTCAGGACACTCCCTTGGGGGAGGAGGTGGGGTGACAATTCCCGAACAACCCCCTGGAATGGCCGCGCAGTTTTGTGAACCATTCAAATACAACAAATACAACGAGCGAAGAGAGCCATCATTCCAAGTCATTTGAAGCAGTGTTGTGATGAATCCCCACCCGGAGAAATAGGTCCACACATCTTGCTGACCATTGAGAACCGCTCCCCAGAATTGATCCGGGCTGGTGTACTCTGGATGTTCCGCCTGTACCTTGCTCCAATCCAGATTGTCGCCGGCAACAAGCCCAAGAAAAGAGATCAGGCTGCCGTAACCATTTCCCAGTGATCCATAAGAGCCGGTCAACCCACTTTCTTGGGGATTCATGGCCATAAAAAATAATGTCGAGGCTGAGGGTAGGATAACGATATTCCCGCTTGGTGTTTGATAGCGGTGATAATTTGCATCAAGATCAATGGACTGGCCAAAGGGTAGTTCAATTGACATCCAATCGGGGTGATCTGTGGTAACTCCCAGATCAATCAAATCAGGATTCAGATTTCCATCCGGCTGAAAAACTTCTGACCAGGGATCAGTGCCCTGAGCATAAACAGCAGATGGTATGAGCAAGGTCAAGACGACAATGATCAGGAAAAATCTTTTCACTACTTTTTTCCTTCTTCTACAGTCGTGGTGGGAGTTTTTCCCCGAGCGAGAATGGCATTGATTTCTTCTTCCATCAGGAAACGATCAAACTTCCAACCACTTTCTGTTTTCGCGAGAACAACATATGCTGTATCCTGGGTTTTATTGCTACCCGGTAAGGGGGAAGATAGCGTGATGGTCATCTGCCAGACTTGCTCGGAACCGTTGTCTGCTACTTTTTCTACTGCCTGAGAGGCAGCTGTGACAACAGATTTGTCATCCACGTATTTTTCCCACATGCGGTCTGCGCCGGCCGAAAACAGCTCGCATCCAGCGGGAGTGCTGAGCTCGCAAATACGCTCAAGCCAGGCTTCTTTTCCTTCCTGATAGTCCACCTGGAAGACCTTCTCGATGGCATTGACCGCTGCAGTAGAAACCAGACTATCTTCGTTGGTTGATGCTGCTGAACCTTGCTCCGTATGAAGTGGCCAGTTTTCGATCACCAGGATACCTACAGCAACGACAACTGCCAGGATGACGGCAATGATCAGATTACGTTTTGAGACTGGAATTTCTTTCAATTTTTTCTCCTTTTCCGGTTAACGGGTTCGAAAGTAAGTTAAAACAAAAGCGACCATTCAGATCTCAACACCTATTTACACGCACTCAAGTTGTGTAAACAGGGAAGAAACTGATGGTCGCTCCAAGGATTCTTTGGAACAGCTGATGATTATCAGCGACCGAACAGATATTTGGTTGTGACTCTAATCATAGCAAGAGGAAGCCCTTTATCCTAGGGGGTCAAATGAAAAGAATTCGGAATTTGACCGAATCCTTTTCACATTTTCTGATTTATTCGCAATAAAAAATAGTGGGGTTATTAATATCCATGAACCATAAAACGAGCGGGATATCGCATCCAGAATCAATTGATCTTTTCGTTCTTTACTTATGCCGGTTACCTCTGGTACGTGTAAAACAGGGGAGAACATAGTTGAAGTTTGTCATTTTAAAAACAACGTCCAAGGACCGTAAATCGCTCCGTGGATAGCATCCATGACAATTGTTTCTGCTTGATTTCGTGACATTCCATTCGGAATTTGCAGATCGGTATAAAAACCTGCCATACTAAAATTGCATTTAAAATCCAAACCTGGATATTGCGTCACGAGATTGGACCGAGCCATCTGGCAAACAGCGTCCGGGTCGCCAGGTGGCAAATCCATTCGTAAAGCTTCGATCACAAACGTAACTTGTTGGGCTTGATCAATCTCCGAAGCACCAACTTGATATTGCATATATGCGCAGCCATCCCCACTGGGATAATCACTTCCACCCGTCAGAAATGGCGCTGCTTTTTGATCTATAAGCAGTTTTGGGGCAGTGGGCCAGGAACCGTATGCACGTAAGGACTTCCAATCAGACAGACTCGATATTGCAATGCAATAATTCACTGTAGCACTATGCGCATCGTAGGTAAAATTGGTCACCGTAACCGATGTGTTGTTGACTGTAGCTGTAGTTCCGCCTCCAGTGACAGGAGTATTGCAGGATTGAACGGTCTTACATACCTGGATCTTTACCCATAAATTGCCGCCGTCCACGGCAACCATCTCGCCCCTTTCATTCCTGATTGCCCAATATACCGAATAAGTCCCCGGAGTTACAGGAGCGACCAATGGAAGAGAAAGGCTGACGGTTTTTCCGGGTGCTGTCTCTTGCGGAAAATTGATCTGAGATGGGCTGCTCAGCGAATCACCCTGCGGAGAAGCGAAAAGGATGAGTTGATAAGCAGTCGACCAAGTTAATGACCCAGTGTTTTTAATCTCCCAGGTTTTAACTAAGGTCTGCCCCGGCGTGAAAACCGAATTATCGGGATAATTCTCCTCCACAAAGGTGGCCGTGTCTTGAACGGAGAAACTACCATTGGCTATCACGGCTGGCGAAGCGGTCGGGGAAATCTCTGTTGGAGTCGAGGTTGAAATGGGGTTGAGTGTTGAGGTTGAAATGGGGTTGAGTGTTGAGGTCGCTGATGCCGCCAACGGAATGACAGAAGGGCTCGAAGATTGTTGGTTCGTCCCGGAACATCCAGTTACCAAGAAAATGATGCAAATGCAAATCCCGATAAGCTTTTGGGTAATAGTAGAACTCATCTTTTCCTCGCATGAAACACGTCTATAAAGAATATATTGCAGAACCTGATCGTGAAGAGTGGATAGAAGGAGAGCAAACCTTGGTTTGCCCTCCTTCTCATTGCTAATATCAATCAATTGCCTGGCTGGTTTATTTGATCACCAGCCCTTCGAGCCGACCATGCAATCCGTTCAGGATATAGCTGTCACAAGTATCCGGGTTGATCAGAAGCACCTTTTGCACATAAGGATCATCTGTCCCGATGCTCACACCCAGCCATCCGGATGAGGTCCAGGCGATACCGACTGCGCCGACGTTATCCAAAACCAGATGCATGTCACTGCCATCGGGGTGGACGAGGTACAGGCTGCTGTTATCCCGACCGCGGTAGGCGATCCACTTCCCGTCAGGGGAGAGCATGGGGTTAAGGAATTTTGGTGTGCCATTCTCGATGGTGAAGAGGTCCCGGGTTGTGCCTCTGGCCAGGTCATAGGAATATACCTTCCAGGCGGCACCTCCGGAATAAGGTGCGACGAAATATAGCTTGCCATCCGGTGACCAGCCAATGACCGATTCGTAACTTAAATCAGAGATTTGGCGCGCCGGAGTACCATCCATATTGATGATAAATACGCTATCCACTATGCCATCGCCCATACCTATATAGGCAATCTGCTTGCCATCCGGTGACCAGTGCATATTGAATGCACCCCCACCCGGCAGGACTTTTTCCGCTTTCGTGGACAGATCCATCACTTGGATGCCATCTGCAGCCGGGTAGGCCATTTGGCTGCCGTCAGGTGAGAAAATCCCTCCACTGGCATCTGTCACCAATACCTGCTTACCACTGCCATCCAAGTTGTAAAGGACAAGACCCCATTTATCCGAATTATCCAACGGTTCATACATTAACGCCTTCCCACTCAACAAACCAGCAGTAACCGTTTGCACCTGCACGAGAGAGTCTGCTGTCAAACACACACCGGGCTGGAGCGTTGGATTTGCCGGTAGATCCGTACGAACTGTAGAGGGAGACCATTGCCCCTGCCAGGTCGCCGAGTCGCCGATCAACGCCATGTGGAAAATGTCAACGGTCAGTTCCCCGGTCGGTAGTTGGGCATAGACCAGACTTGTGCTGAACTTCCCATTCGTCAGACCGCCGCCACCTCCACCGCCCCCGCCAATAGGTGTAAATCCCTCAATTTGGACTCCAACGCTGTAAACTTTCGGGTCAACCTGAAAATTAAACGAGTAACTTCTTTGCGAATTGGCGGTGATCGAGACCAGCGTCAGGGCATGACCGTCAAGTTGGATCTGCTGGTTAAGATCCCACACCTGACCCGGCTGCGGATTGGAACCGGCATCGAAGGTAAACTGGGCTGTGGCATCAGAGGCTGATGGAAGCAGATGGACACCTGAAAAGTTGATGTTCAGGGGATAGACCAGGCCGGCAGCCTTGAACTGCGCCGCCCAACCGGTGCCGCCCGGTTCCTGGTTGATCGCCTCGTTGACGTCCTGTGGATAGGTATAAGCTACCTTCTTTCCGCTGGCATCATGGATCTCCATGGCACCGGTCTGCTGAAAGGATTCGCCGGGCTTACTTTGGGGTTGAAAACTTCCAATCAGGATGTAGCCATCGCTGGTTTCGATCACTTTGCTCACCGTCACAGAATTATCTACAGATGGGACCGATGTGCCATTGCCAGTGGCATTCTGAGTCAGGGTGACCTGCTGGGAGGGCGTGAGTTCGAACACCGGCATTACGGTCAGATTTGGCGGGGCTGGTACAAAGCGCAGTTGCAGCTCCCAGTTTTCCGGGGACTTCCCGGGGAGGGTACCAGAGATGCACGGAATCACAAAGACAGCCTCGTTCACACTCATGGGTACAGGCTCGTAACCATAATTGATTTGGGCAAGTTGCTTCCCATCCGCGAGGCGTAAATATTCGCGCGGCCAGCAGCCCGCCACGTCCTCGCGGTCTGGGTATGCAGATCCGGGAACGCCAAAGATACGATACACGATTTGGGACCTATCACCTGTCAATGTCGCTGAAGTCACCGTGACCGTGATTCCATCGCGTGTGACACTGACCGGCTCGGCTAACACCCGGATAGGGCTGCTCTGATCCACGATTCCCACCCCTGGAATGTAACCAAATAGTTTCAAGAACTCCGCATAAACGCGCTGAGGTCCGATTACCAGGGTTCCGATGATCATCAGGGTAATGATCGCGACGACAACAGTCCAAGCCGGTCGCAATCCTAAGAAAGGATGATGTTTTCGAGATTTTGCAACCGCACGTTGCATCAAATCACCATATACTTGGTCGACAAATACGGGTCGGATCTCTGGTACAGCGAAAGATTGGCGAACATTCTCTTCAAACTGAGGGCTTGAAATCCATTCAGTCATTTGAAACCTCCAACTGGCTATGCAACCGTGCCAGTAACCGGTAAATTGATTTTTTGACCGCTTCTTCATTGCGATGCAGCAAATAGGCAATCTCAGGAAAACTCATATCAGCAAGAAATCGAAGGCGCAGCAAGTCACGATCTTCCTCTGGCAATGCCTGGATAAGTTTTGATAGCGCTGCCGTCTGTTCTGATTGAATTACCCCGTATAAGGGATCGTTTTCCACAGGAATATCATCAACCTCGTCAATGGATGTTGTATTTTTCCGTTGACGAAAATGATCCATCGCTTTATTGCGGGCAATTGCAAACAACCAGGAAGCGAAGTGTTCCTCTTGCCTTAATCTGTCAAAGGATTCAAAGGCAACCAGAAATGTCTGAGCAGTGGTATCTTCTGCCTCATGTACATTTCCCATACGGCTGTAGAGATACCGGAAGACTTGTTCCACATACAGCTTATACAACTCACCAAATGCCTTGGGATCCTGTTTGGCAGCTCTGATAATCTTTAATTCATCTGACTCATGATTGATCTTTTCGAATGCCAATTCAATACTGCTTTCTGCCATAAATTTCCTTTCAAATCGTTTACACGATATCCTGCAGGTTTTGAGTAATTTTGAACTCTATATGTAAGACGGAAAAACATGGCAAGGGGGACATTTTATACCATTCAATTATGGACTTCAGTAGTTTTTCTGGCAAGGATACTGTTCTAATTATTGACATAAGTATACTCTAGTATTACAATACAAAAAAACTGGAGGTTGAAATGCCGAAAACAAATTCTGCGAGTAAACCAGTACGATCTTTTCGAATAAGCTCAGAAGGCGTGAGTCAATTAAGAGCTATGGCAAGCGTTATGGGACGGAGTGAAAGCGATGTGATTGAGGTTGCTCTAGATCGAATGTATCGCGAGGAGATTCGTTATAACCGGGTCCTACGAGAAGGTGCCCGACCAGAAGATCAGTATCAGATAGATAAAGAGAATGAAGGAGAAAATGAAATTCATCGTAGTGATTCTTAAGTTGATTGGATGGGTTGTCAAAACTACCGTCATCATGGCGGTTTGCTCCAGTATTTTATTCGTTGCCTACAAGGGAAACCAGCCTATGCAGGTTCCTGAAGCTCCAAAAGGGATGACCTACTTCGAATTCGTTGCTGACCGGATAGATGCTGCAAAAGTGGTAGAACCTTCCCGGTGCGGGTGGGGCATGATGTTATCTCTAGCCACTCTGGGGCCAATTTATTCATTTGTTTATACCGATGTTGGCATTCATCCGGATGGAGTTCTTGCGCGAGGCACCGCGCCAGATCCAGATATCCCAAAGGATGTGGCAAATGCTAAGTGGTTTGAAGTGCCTGGTATCTGGTGGAATACGGTTGAAAGATTATCCTGGACAATGGTAGGTAAGCCGGCAGCATATGGCTGTAAATTTAGACTTGTATTATCTTCCGTTCAACTACATTAACCATTATTTTCGATTATACAGAGTCAATCATTTCGGAAATATATCCGGTTTGAAAGTTTTGCTAAATTAGTCGCATGGCGGGGAAGTTTTTATGACTCTAAAAGACCAATTTGGGGACTGGCAAGCCTAGCCCCCAGATTGGTCTTAATTACATTAAGTTTATCACATTCCTACAACGGTTAACACATATGGTATGTTGTGGTTACGTAGCCGGCAAGAAAAAACCTATCTACCATACTTCTGTTAACTTAACAGACCAACATAGGAAACGTAAACGAAAAATTTTTTCAATCCTGACGTAACAACCGAGAGGAATTCCCAAGTATTCCCAGATCTGGAAGTGACTGGGCTGCTGCCGCCAGAATGGGCGGCAGAATGCCGAAGGCGGCTAATGTTATCCCCACGATGTTGTAGACCATTGTAAATCCCAGGTTCATTTTGACCACCCGCATGGTCCGCTGCGCAATTTGGAATGCGCGCGGCAGCAGGGTCCAGTCTTCGCGCATCAAAGCAATGTGCGCGGCTTCGATGGCCACATCCGTGCCGCCCGCGCCCATGGCAATGCCCACATTGGCTTGTGCCAGGGCCGGCGCATCGTTGACGCCATCGCCGACCATCACGACGGTGTGGCCTTGGGCCTGGTACTCTTTGACGATGCGGATTTTATCTTCGGGGAGCAAGTTGGCACGATAGTCGATGCCCAACTGTGCCGCAATCGCCGCTCCGGTACGCTCGTTGTCGCCGGTCAGCAGCTCGATTCTCCGCACCCCCAGACGTTTGAGTTCCGCTAATGCTGCCGGTGTTTCTGTCCGCAGGGTATCGGAGGCTGCCAAAATACCAGCCAGTTCCTGATTGGCGCGGACAAAGAACAGCGTTTTACCTTGCTTTTCCAACTCGGCTGCGGCGGCAGGGAAGGGTTGATCCTCCAAGATGCGCCAGCTGCCCACTTCAACCAACGTTTCATCGACGCGGGCGCGCACGCCGCGGCCTGGTTCGGGCACAAATTCTTGTGGTTCCAATAAGCGCAAGTCTTGAACGCGCGCTGACTGACGCACAGCCTCCGCCAAAGGATGTTCGGAATAGCGTTCCGCAGAAGCAGCCAGGGTGAGCAGGCGTTCCTCGCTCAACCCATTCAGACGTACCACATCTGTCAGGCGTGGTTTACCGGTGGTGAGCGTCCCGGTCTTGTCAATTAACACCGTATCGGCTTTCGCTAACAGTTCGATGTAACGGCCGCCCTTGATCAGCAGGCCGTGTTTCGCCGCCGCGCCGATGGAAGCCAGCATGGCGATCGCCGTAGCCAGGGCAAATGAGCAGGAGCAGGCCACCAACAGCACGGCAGCCGTTGAAAGTGGATTACGGGTGACCAGGTAGGTGATCAAGGCAATGCCAGCTACGACGGGCAGGTAATACCCGGAAACCTTGTCGCCGATCCGCTGTACCTCAGCCCGGTTGGATTCGGCTTCCTCAACCATGCGTACCACCCGGCCAAAGGTTGTATCTTGCCCCACCAGGGTCGTTTTCACCCGCAGGCTGCCCATCTGGGCAATGGTCGCGGCGAAGACCTTCGCGCCCTGGCTGGCTTTTACCGGCATCGATTCACCGGTAATGGCCGCCTGGTTGATGGTTGCCTGTCCATCCAACACGACGCCGTCTACCGGAATCTTCTCCCCAGGCCGGACGATGACCACATCGCCTGGCTGCACCTCGCTGATCGGCACTTCCACTTCCTGCCCATCTCGCTCCAGCCGGGCGGTTTGCGGGGACATGGCGGTCAGGTCGCGGACGGCTTTGTGGGCGCGGTCCGTGGTAAATTTCTCGGCATAATCTCCCACCCGCATAAAGAATACCACGACCGCAGCGGTGGCCTATTCGCCGACGGCCAGTGCCGCGATGACGCCAACCGTCATTAAGGTATGCGAGATGACCTGCCGGCGTAGGGTGGCCTGGATCACGTTTTTAAAGACCGGGTAGCCAAAAACCAGCACCAGCGCAAAACCCACCGGCCAGGGTACGAACGCGGTAATCTTCTCGAACCAGCCCAGCCATTCGCCGAAGACGACCACAAACAACACCACGCCGAAGACGATGCCAAACACGGTCAGAACTGGTCGGGTAAAGTCCTGGAGGGTGCGGGCCGGCGGTGTTTGATCGGGCACGCTTTCCGGTACTTGATAGCCAGCCCCGGCAACGGCTTTGCGGATCATGGGGAGATCGACCAGGGTTGGATCAAACTCAATAGTAGCCTTCTCGGCAGCCAGCAGCACACTGACCGATTTCACGCCGGGCAGCTCCTGGATGGCATGGTGGACATGCTGGGTGCATTCGGTGCAATCCATCCCCTTGACGGGAACTTCCATCGTTTTAATCGCTGCCATACTTTACTCCTTGGTTACGTCTACTAATAATTCGGTTTCCGGTGCATAACGCGTGCATTCATAGACTCCACGCGCGACATCCGCCAGCAGGCTGCTGGACAGGTTTAGGATTTCGTTGACGCGCGGGTCGCTCAACTGGTAAATCACAAACTTACCCTGAGGTTGGGTACTGACCAAACCGCAATCGCGCAGGCAACTCAGGTGGCTGGAAACATTAGGTTGGCTTAACCCCGTGGCCTGGACGATTTCATTGACTTTTTTGGGGCCATTGAACAATGTCTCAAGTATAGAAAGACGGGAGGGATCACTAAAGGCCCGGAATAATTTTGCTTTCGTGTATAAGGCAATCTTGTTTGTAACGGCAAACATATGTTTCTCACTATTTTTATATAATCATATGGATATGTAATTATAATGCCTTTTTCTGCTGTCAATGATCTTTAAAACGGAGTGCCTTTTGATAGTGAGGGCACTCCTAACCAAGGGAAGGAATAAGGCATTCGCCTTAATAGAGGCCGAACCTGCTCTGAATTTTGCCGGTTGCAGCGCGAACTTGCTGCAGTCGAGGAGGAGCGTGTGATCCTAAAAAAGCTCAACTTATTCTCGTGAAAAAACGGCTAAAGTATGTTTTCATCGCCAACCATGAAAACGAATTCTCCGTAAAACGGATGTGCGAAGTGCTGAAGGTGACCTGCAGCAGCTATTTTACCTGGCTCAACCAGCCGCTCAATTCTCGCGAGCGAGCCAATCAAGCCCTCCTGGAGCAAATCCAGTGGGTAAGCGATATTCCTTCCATTGGCACCGCTGGAGAATGGCGTATTGCTTCATATAAATCTCCTTTGTTTGAATTAAGAATGAAATATTTATCGTTGAAATGTACTGACAATATAACAACAAACGTTCGTATTTTTCTGTCTGCTTACATAAAGCAGAACAGCAAACAAAAGCTACAAACCGCTTTGGGGCTCTGGTATGCAGTCCAGCAAGGTATTTCGCTGGCGACTGACAAGCCTATTTCGGATTCCCTCTTGACATTCCAGTTACTGGATGGTTTATGATAGGAACTGGTTCGGTTATAAGTGATGGTTTCACTTATTCATTCGATTAGAACGAGTCTGGAAAAATGATACAGATAAAAGAAATGAGCACACGCTCTGGTGTACCTGTGAAGACCATTCGTTATTATGAGCAGGTTGGTCTGCTTCCGCCTGCCAGGCGAGCAGAGAACCGTTACCGTCTGTACGACGAGGCAGACGTAAACCGGCTGCGCTTTATCAAAAACGCTCGCGCTTTGGGATTTCATCTTATTGAAATTGCTCAAATCCTGTCCGTTCAGGATCGCAATGAACCACCGTGCAGCCACGTGATGAATACGCTGCAACACCATATGGATGAGATTGAAAACCGCATCCAAGAATTGGAAAGCCTGCGTGGCGAACTGGAAGCTTTATATGAGGCCGGTAAGATGTTGCCTCAAGATGTGCAAATGCGCAACTGCGTGTGTCACCTGATCCAGCTCGGGGACACCCAAGGAGATGATGATGGAAAAGGAAATTAAACTGTGTGTTGGGGGAATGACGTGTATTCACTGCGCAACGCATGTGACCCAGGCCCTCGAAGGCGTTCCTGGCGTTCAGTCTGTCGATTTACCCGGCTGGCGGTCGCCCCATGCAACCGTTGTTGTGGATGCGTCGGTTTCTCCAAATGCGCTTTCTGCAGCGGTTCAGAAGGCGGGCTACACAGCCACGGTCGAAGAACAGCAGCCGGTTGAACCAGAAAATGTGCAACCAGACCGCAGTTCGGCAGCCCCTGACTTCGATCTACTGGTGATTGGAGGCGGGAGCGGGGGATATGCCGCCGCCATCGCCGCCAGTGACCTGGGGAAACGGGTCAGTATGATCAATGCTGGCACGATCGGGGGCACGTGCGTCAACGTGGGATGTGTGCCCAGCAAAACCCTCATCCGAGCGGCTGAGGCATGGCATAAGGCTGGTTCCCACCCATTTGCCGGTGTGAGCACCGCCCAGTCCCAACTGGATTGGGCGACTGTTCAGGCCGAAAAAGATGAGCTGGTGTCCAGAATGCGCCAGAAAAAATATGTGGATGTTCTGGCCGCCTATCCGGAGATCCAACTGATTACAGGAAGAGCTTCATTTCTTCAGGATGGCTCGGTACAGGTGGATGGAAAAAACTACCGGGCAAGCCGGTATGTGATTGCCACCGGTGCCCAACCACGCATCCCTCCCATTCCCGGCCTGGCGGATGTGCAGCCCCTGACCAGTACGACATTGATGGATCTAGAAGCGCTCCCAAAGTCTCTCATTGTGCTTGGCGGCCGGGCGGTCGCCTTAGAATTAGGTCAAACCATGGCTCGCCTAGGCGTCGAGGTTCTCATCCTGCAACGCAGCAGTCTGCTGGTACCTGATCATGAGCCAGAAATTGGGCAAGCCATTCAGGAGTATCTTGAGCAAGAGGGGCTCGTGATTCTAACTGGTGTACAGATCGAGCAAGTGAAAAGCGATGGTGAATTGATAACCGTTTCGGCCCGCGTGGGGGGGCAAAAACGGGAATATCAGGCGGAGCAGATCCTGGCTGCTTTAGGCCGCCAACCGAACACCGCAGGATTAGGTCTGGAAAACGTGGGGGTAGCAGTGGATGGGAATGGCGCGATTATTGTTAATGAATACCAGCAGACTTCCAATCCAATCATCTACGCCACCGGTGATGTGACCACCAACCCGGAGTATGTATATGTCGCGGCAGCCGGTGGAGCACTCGCGGCGCGAAACGCAATGGATGGGAATCAGAAACCGTTCGATTTGTCCGCTTTACCGGGGGTCATTTTCACGGATCCGCAAATCGCGACCGTGGGGTTCACGGAAGCAGAGGCTCGCAGCCACGGCTACCAGGTGTCGGCGCAAACCTTGCCTTTGGAGTATGTCCCCCGTGCTCAGGCTGCGCGAGATACGCGAGGGCTCATCAAAATGGTAATCGATGATGCCACAGGACGCATCCTGGGTATGCATGTGCTCGCCGCCGAGGCGGGTGAGGTGATCCAGACAGCCACCCTGGCCGTCAAGCATGAGTTCACACTGAATGATCTTACGGACACCCTATTCCCTTATCTGACGCAGGTGGAGGGATTGAAACTGGCAGCCTTATCCTTTAGCAAAGACGTTGAAAAATTGTCTTGCTGTGCGGCGTAACGAATAGAAACAGAAAGTGGAACTGCTACCGTAGAGAATCGGAAAGAGGAGAATTTTGTAATGATAGAACAGAATATGAAACGATTGATTTACCATTTTATCCTTCAAACCTTTACCCGAACTGGGAAACCTCCCTCAGCGCTTGCCATCGCAGCCGAATTTAAGATCACGGAACTCTCAGAGGTGAGCGGATATCTCGCGGCCATTGAGGAAGAGAGTGGTATTTACCGAGATTCCGTCACTGGCAATATTCTGTCTGCATATCCATTTTCCGCTACACCAACAAACCATCGTGTCTCCTTTGGTGAAAACCGGCAGGCTTTTGCGATGTGCGCAATCGATGCTCTTGGGATCCCATTCATGTTGGATACTGACGCCACTATCAATTCAACATGTTCTCTGTGTGGGAAAGCCGTATCGATTGGCATCGCCAACGGGCAGATCATCACAAATTCCGAGGATCTGGTTGTGATTTACACAGCTCCCCAGGCGGAATGTTGTGCTGCAACCGAGCTCTGTCCTTTCATTAACTTTTTCTGTTCAACAACTCACGCCAAAGACTGGCAAGATAGTCAACCGCATCTGGAGACAAAGACTTTAACCTTGTCAGAAGCACTGGAACTGGCGAAAGTCGCCTTTGGAAACTTATTAAACGAAAACGCCGCCTCCATTTGGGTTGGGCTGAATCGAAAGGAAAGTGGATGAATATGAAGATATCATTATTAATGATAGGAGGCCGGCGGGGGTTTGTTTGGCTTGCAAGGGTTTTACTGGGGATAAGTCTGTTCATTGTCTTAAGTGGTTGCAACCAAAAGGTGGATGAGAATGCCGGTCTGTCGGGCATAACCGCAACGCATCAAACCAATGGAGCAACTCCCACCCCTTCCGTCTCAGTCGTTAAGCTAGGGTTCAACATCGCCGGATGGACTTGAGGGGGGTGTGTCGCGAATACCGTCGCGAGCGTCCGGCAGTTGCCGGGCATCCAGAAAGTCACGGGCGAACTCCGCACCGGCAAGCTGGTGGTCACGTCTGATCCCAGCCAGGTAACCCCAGAGCAAATTGAAGAATCCATCAAAAGTATCGGGTATCAGGTGACAGGTAGGTTTGAGCCATGAAAAGTCGATTAGGATCGTTTGTTTCCGGGCTGGCCACGCTCGTTAGTGCGAGTTGTTGTGTACTACCGGTTGTTCTCCTGGGCGTAGGATTTACGAACCTCGGGGTCTTATCAGTCCTGATGCGCTACCGCCCGATAACACTTCCTTTTAGCTTTCTCATGTTAGCGTCTGCTTTCTATCTGGTTTACCGACCTAAAGCAAACGAAGACTGCGCCAGCGGTATGTGTTCCCCGCAGGCATTGAAGCGACAACGAATGGTAGTTTGGATCTCAGCAGGTCTGATGATTGGCTTTGTGATTTTCTCATTTCTACCAATCAGCATAACGATGTGAACTGCGGCCAGGTAGCTGTCAGATTCAAGCTAGTGAATTCTAGCCAGAATCTGTAGACTAGTCCCAATGAAGTTTCTTCTCTTATAGATAGGGGTTACGGCCCTGAGCTGGTTCACTCAGGACTTAAAAGATCCACATCCACAAGGGCGTGGCTTCTTGGAGGAACGCAACCACTTCTACATAAAGGTGTTCACTACCGATGAGAGCTTGCTGGTTCGCACGCGCAACGTGGGCCTGATGACTCAAAAGCAGGTAGTCAAGTTAGGCGCGGTAGGTCCCACAGGACGGGCTTCGGGGCTTGATCTAGATGTCTGGACCGCAGCCCCTATGCTGCCTATGCGGACATCCCGGTGAATGGGATCACCTACACTGGCGGAGACCTGGCGGCTCGTTTTGTGGTGCGCATCAACGAATTGTTTGAGTCCTACCGCCTGATCCGTAAAATTCACAACAAGCTGCCCCAGAGAGATAGAGCACTTTATTGAGATCTCTACCCACCCGCCTGATAAGCGATAGCAACCGTACCAGGGCCGACATGCGTACCAACTACCGGGCTAATTTCAGACAGGATGCACTCGACGGGTGAAAAACGGAGGCGGGCGGTTTCTAGCACCTGTTCGGCCGTCTCACGAGCCATTGCATGAAACACGGAAACCCGCACCGGAGAGCATCCGGCAATTCCCTCTTCCACCAAATTTAGCATACTTTCGATTGCTTTACGGTGCGTACGAACGCTCCGAACCAGTTCGATCTTTCCGTCACAGATTGTAAGCACAGGCTTTATGTTCAATGCTGTCCCTAACAAGCGTCTAGCGTTGTTGATACGTCCACCTGCTGCGAGGAATTTGAGAGTGTCAACCGTAAAATACACACCAATTTGTCCGTAAGCCTTCTGCGCAACTTTTGTACACTCACTCAGACTAGCTCCTGCCTTTGCTGCACGCGCCGATGCAAGTACCTGAAAACCTAAAGCCATCGAAACCAGTTTTGTGTCTAACACAGCCACGCGTCCAGTAGGGAAATATTTTACTACGGAGGCAGCTGTCTGGTAGGTGCTGGAGATACCACTAGAGATGGGTAGCAGTAGCACATCGTAATCTGCCGCTAGAAGATCGGGAATGATACCATCAAATTCGCCTGCTGAGATCTGACTGGTGGTCGGTAAACTGCTCGATTTCGAAAGGCGGCTATAAAATTCAGTTGCTCCAATATCAACACCGTCTCGAAATGTCTGTCCATCCCAGTTCAAGGTAAGTGGGATGACCCGAATCGGAAGGCTGGCTACCAATTCAGACGGTAGATAAGCGCTGCTATCTGTAACAATTATGACACGGGGCATATTATCTCGATCCATTGGTTAACTCCACATTCTCCACAAGTAATTTTTGAAACGAATGATTCTCGTATGGTCATCCCAGGTGGAATTGGACCACCTTGCAGAACTTGATTAGCATGCAGTCACCAGACGGGATGAATATCACGCTTGAATCAATATGCCTTACTGTGAAGTTGTTCTTCCAGAAACTTCCTGCGATGGGTCATACCCGGCATGAATTGATCTTTCGATAACCAATCTGCCACTGATTGACGTGCCATCTCATAGCCAACCCTGATCAACTCCCGATGTTTACTGAAGTCCCAAATCGGAACAGGTGGGGAGCTTTTCAGCAAAATATGCTGGACGGTCACATTACGCTCTGCTGCCAATGCCATTTCAACGACAGTTTGACGATGAGTGACTGAATAAACAAGTTTCTCAATGTACTGGTCCTGTCGGTTATCAAGATCTAACATCCCACTTGGATCGTTCAAATCGAGGGCAATGATCTCGGTAGCTCCCAGCGCCATGGCAGGCTCAACCGGTAAACAGCTCACCGCGCCGCCGTCTACAATACAATGACCGTCCTTTTCAATGGGAGAAAACCAGGGTTGCAATGCAGTTGAAGCCAGGACGCCCTCGAGAACGGATTGTTCGGGCTGCAACCCATAAATAACCGGCTCGCCGGTATCCAGGTCGGCCCCAATTAACCCCAGGCGTACATTCGTGATCTGCCCAAAGCGCAGATCCGGTGTGACCCCTTTCGAGATCAGAAACTTTGCAACCTGGCGGCTAGCGCGCTGATCTGAATGTAGAAACATAGCTTTTAGGGCAAATCGGGCGAGGCGAGGGTCCATTAATTTTGAGACAGCAGCATCCTGGTAGGCCTGTTCCAATGCTCTCACCCCATTTAGATTTACGCCCCACAGCGCTAATCCGGCGGCATTCACAGACCCGATCGAGGTGCCCACGAGCAGGTCGGGTTGATAGCCGGCCTCGAAGAGGGCACGCAACGCGCCCACCTGCAGCGCACCGCGCGCCCCACCGCCTCCCAGTACAAATGCCAGACATGTTTTCATCATAACCTCGTCAGACCTGTCACGATTGGCTTTTGTAATCATCCGGTAATAATCTCCACTGGCCCTGATCTAAAGACTGCGGCAGCTCACAAGGCCCTTCCGGCTCAGGGACATGTGGCACAGAGCCAACAATTCGTCTCTGGCTGCCTTGCGGACTAGGACTTGGTCTTCTGAAATGCTGGCTGTAACTCTTTCATATTGCTTCCTGCTTTTCGATCAGACGCGAGATGTCCGGAAGGTCACCGATAGGATAATCTGCCGGACCGACATCACGCAGATAATGCTCTTGCCAGATGACGTCCGATAAGGATTGGTACGCTTGATCATAGCGGTCCATTCCAGCTGCATAATCCAGATCTAGGAGCGCCTCTCGGGCACTCTCATCAGACGGTTCTGGTTGATGAACGGCGATCATCTTTCGCAAATCAGAGTGATGATCCCGGATAGGACAGGGCATAAGCCAGTTGCCATTCTTCTGTTTATAGGATTTCTGCCAATTTCGCAGCGAAGCAAAGAACGGCTCCTGCCACACGTCATTCAGGGTCTTGCCGTCTCGGTAAGCATCGTTAATATTAATCGGGGAGTAAGGCATAAATACACAAGGACTGACTGTGCCATTCCAATCGATGTAAAAATAACCACCACCGGTATCGCTCCCGGCAGAGAGACATCCGTCGCAAACCGTGCCGTGGTTCCAGAAATCTGCCAGGAAATAACTCTTTTCCCGGATCAATTCCCAGGATTTATGCCACATCCATAGGCGTTGTTGCGGCGTCGGCATCAGATCCAGAGATACCGACCTGCCAATCGGCATATAGTGGAAGATCCAACTATATATAACGCCTTGCTCTTTATAGAAGAAGTCCATGAATTCATTGGACAGGATTTCCTCAGCGTTTTCGCAGGTAGCGGTTAGCGACATGCCATAAGGAACGCCGGCCTTCCGCAGGCGTTCCATCCCGGCCAGTACTTTATCGAACACCCCCTTTCCGCGACGGGTATCTGTCCTTTCACGCCAACCTTCCAACGAAAATGCAGGAGACAGATTACCAATTTTCGCAAGGCGTTCGGTTGCTTTTTCGTCGATCAGGGTGCCATTGGTATACATCATGAAAAAGCAGTCGTTGTGTTTTTCGGCCATATCCAATAAATCTTTGCCCTCAGAGCGGTACGCCATAGGCTCACCGCCGCTGATGACAAAGAAACGCACGCCCCACAACGTCTTTGCCTCTGTTATGATCCGATCAAATGTTTCCCAGCTTAACTTTTCATTGGTCATAATTCCTGCATTGGCGTAACAGCCCATGCATTGCAGGTTGCACGCTTTCCCCGGACTGATGACCATAAACGTCGGTGCATTGCTTCCCGTTTCTACCCGGAATCGTTCGGCAATGTTCCTGTTTTCTCCTTGTTTTAAGAATAAATCTCTGCCGACAATATTCAATAAGGTGTGGATCACCTTATCAGAAAAATAACGATTCTCCAATGCCCGGTCCAGAGTATCCACAATCGCCAACCCGAAGGCAGCTTTGTCCTCATCAACGCCTGGAATGGAGTCATTATGCTGGTGTTTTATCCTCAGATCAGAAATGATGGATTTTTTGAGGTTTTTCACAATCACCTTTCGCAAGGGTCGGTTTTGAATCAATTGCGGTCCAGACTGAACGAGTAAATTGGCAATTGGGCCAAGGGATGTAATCAGGTTTTGCGACGAAGTGCTCATGGCTATCTCCTCCACTTATTCAACTTTATTTATGGGGCCAGGATTACGCGAGAGGTGTCTCTTTCGAAACCAGGCCCCTATTCAACTGTTCTTCCAATTCCCATACCTTTACGCCACAGCCCGTAAACTCGGGAGCATTCTCGAAATTCCTTTTTCGGGATATCGATTTCCTCTGTAGCATGCAGGTGGAATTGGCTAGTGGGCAACTGCTGACTGAGTCGACTTCGAGCCGAACCACTTGATCCCAGTCCAGACCGCGATAACAGCGCCGATCACCAGCGAAGTCCAAAGCGCGCCTGGGACTGAGCTGAAGCCCAAAATGAACGGCGCGAGGAACACCCATACAGCCCCAATAAAAGCAGCCTTGTACCATTTGGCAATTCCGCAAACCAGCAGCGCTACGCCAAAGATCAGACTGTTCCATAGTGCCGCGCCGACGTCGCCAAAACCCCACAAGAAGGGTGAGACGCCGAGCAAAATACTGAGAGCGATAATTGTCCAGTTCATGATTTTTCTCCTTTGAAGGAAATAAATGATTTGAAATACGGTGGAAGGCGTCCAAATCTGTCGCTGGGTAAGTTTGGTTCAATGGCTATAGTTCGTTGTAATGGACTAAATCCACCTGCGGCGTTTGAGCAAGCTGTTTCAAAAGCCACTGCCGCCTGCGGCAGTCTACGGTAACCAGCACCCGCCTTCCTGGATCACGATTGAGTGTTTCATGAATGTTTTTAAGAATTGTGTCATTTGCCTCCTGCCAAACTTTTTTGGCCGTTTTTCCACTCAGGTTCATTTCCACGGCACAGGTCAGGTCACAGCAATGCGAGTAAGCAGTTGAGTTGATCGCGGCTGGGTGGTTGATGACTGCCCATGAAATTCGCTGCAAGCTATTTAGAGCCCGGATGACCTGTACCTTCAGGAAACGATCAGCCGGAGGTATCCCTAATTGTTGGAAAGCCGTTCCTCCCACCGGTATGATGACCATATCCGTACGCCGGCAAAGCGGAACAATTGTTTCGCGAATTGCACGAGGGGCTGCCGATAAATTGCCGGACAGCCAATCAACCCATTGGATTTCAGCACAAATCAGGTCCGGTTGGATCGCTAATATCAACTGGCGCAGCGGCTTTAGATCGTATTGAACAGCCTCGCCATGAAGATCGGCCAAAACGCCCAATACTGCGACCCGGTTAGTTGGTTGATCGTTTGCATTTGTCGTAATCACAATTTCAGGATAGCCGGATCGAGACCTTCCGAAAAGCGTAAGGCTGCTGATCTTTATCCCAGGAAAACTACTGGTAAAAAAATATCCTACTGATGGCTGTTATCAGTAGGATTACGGATAAGATTGATAAATGATTGGAATCAGGGAAATTTATTCAAGACTGTGTTGTACGGCAAACAGGGCTGCCTCGGTTCGGCTGTGAACGTGAAACTTTTCATAGATGTGAGCCAGGTGAGATTGCACTGTACGAACACTAATGAACAGATGCTGCGCAATCTCTCGATCTGTCAATCCGCGCGAAAGGGCGGATAAGATTTCAAATTCTCGCTGCGTCAGATCATCCGGGGTGGTCGCAACCGGTTTGCCTGGCTCTGCCTCTAATTGTCGGAGAATCGCAGGTAACATGGAGGGGTGAAGCGTGAGTTCTCCACGACTGACCGTATAGAGGACCCGGACCAGTTCATCCATATCTACCCCCAATGGAAGATAGCCGGTCGCGCCTGCAGCTAATGCCATTTGTACCCGCGCATTTTCTACGCGTGGTGAAATTACAAGAATTGGGATTTGGGGATGATCTGCCTTTAATTTTTGGATGATGTCAGCACATGAGCATTCTTCTCCGCCCCAGCCGTCAGCGACGATCACCACATCGGGGTGAAGCTCTGCAACGCCAGCAACTCCAGCCGCATCATCTGCTGCATCTCCGACAACCTCTAAATCTTCATCCTGCTGGGTAAGAAGAATCAATCCTTCCCGGGCAAGCAGCTGAGAACAGATAATAAAAAGTCGGAGTTTTCCTTTTACTGGCTTTTTCATGAATGTGCCTAATATTCTTGTTACTTCAAGATAAAACTGGCAGCATAGATGGCAAAGACTCGCGCAGACGAGCTAGCGAAATCGCCTTTTGGACAGCACTAATTTCAGCAGGGGTAACGCTGGTCTGTATTACGATTTCTTTCTCTGTTAATCCATGGTTCATTCCCCATAGGATCGAGTCCAATTGTTCATAGGTCAACCCAATTGCGGTTTCGTTGGGCAGCCCGGCAGCCAGATCACCCGAGGATGGTTTATTCACGATCCTTGCAGGAACTCCCAGGTATTTCGCCATTTCCCGGATTTGGGTCTTGTATAAATGCCGAAGCAGCTGGACATCGCTTGCCCCATCGCCATACGGATCATAGAAGCCGACGCTCCACTCCGATCTGTCAGTCGTCCCTACAACCAGGCAGTTGTTTACCATAGCGTGGAAATACAGCGTAACCATTCGCTGGCGTACCTTCGTTATTGCAAAAGCATGGATGCGTCCCAACGGTTTCCAGATGATCCGGCGAGCCAGGCGCAGCCAGAAATTTGCCTTGGTGTTATAAAGCATTGCGATCCCCTCGCTGAAAGCGGATGGAGTGGACGACAACCGGGAGATCCAACGAATGCCACGCTCGATGAGCCGGCGGTCGCCCGCCTGTTCAATGGAAACCAGGTCATATACGCCTAGCCTCGCCAAAATTGGTGAAATATCGATGTGAGTCGCTTTCAGACCAAGGGTCTGAGCTACCAGTTCAGCGTCGGCCATGTTTTGAGCATCCGTATCCCGCTCCGGAAGCATGTATGTAAGTACATGCGCTCGCCCAAGGGCGTGCACACATAGAAATGCGCAGGTGGTTGAGTCGAGACCTCCGCTTAACCCCAGAACCACGCCACGTTTACCCAGGCGGTGAACTTCGCTGCGAATAAATTGTTCGATTTCGTTGACAGCCTGCGCAGCATCAAAGTACAACCCTTCCTTAATGTTGAGCATTTCACCTCCCGTAATATTCCTCTCGGGTCCGACAGGAGATTGAAAGATCCCTGCCGGACCGAGACATTGGAATGATTACGACCTCAGCATACGCAAACCGCTGCCGATGACCACAAACTCACTGATCTCATGAGCCAGGACGGCGATTGGCAGGGTGAACCAACCACCCACTGCGCCGATGACGAGAACACTGATCACTACTGCCGAAAGTACCAGGTTCTGGTTGACGACGGATTGATTGCGCTTTGCCAGGCGCAATGCGTAGGCCAACTTCTCCAGGTCGTCGGCCATCAGAGCCACGTCAGCAGTCTCCAGGGCTACATCCGTCCCAGCTGCACCCATCGCGACCCCCACAGTAGCTTCAGCCAACGCGGGGGCGTCATTAACCCCATCGCCGACCATCGCTACGTGACCATAGCGAGCGGTCAACTCGCGTACTTTGACTGCCTTATCCTCCGGTTTCAGGTCTGCATATATCTCATCGATCCCGAGCTCGCGGGCAATCGCCTGGGCGGTACGCTCATTATCCCCAGTCAGCATGACCACTTTTTCAGCGCCAGCGGCATGGATCGCATCGATGGCCTTCTGTGCATTGGGACGGATGTTGTCACGGATGGCAATCATGCCCCAGGGGGCCTGGTCATCGCCCAACACCACTACTGTTTTCCCTTCGCTCTGCAGCTGATTGATATCCTCCCAGGCGCTTTCCAGGGAGATTCCCAGCTTCGAGTGGAACAGGTCCGGACTGCCTACGTACACCGTGCGTCCATCCAGACGGGCAGAAGCTCCTGCCCCGGTCAATGAGCGGAAGTCAGCCAGTTCGGCTGGCTCGACTCCTTGCCCCTCAACATGCCGGACAATGGCCTGTGCCAGGGGATGGCCGCTGCGCCGTTCAATGCCGGACGCCACCGCTAAGAATTCCTGCTGAGAGTTTGTCAGCCGGTCCGAGTTCTGGCGGAAGAGAACAACATCAGTTACCTCCGGTTCACCGCGCGTCAGCGTGCCGGTCTTATCCATTGCTATGACCTTCACCTTGGCTAGTTCTTCAACATACACTCCACCTTTGATCAGCACACCATTGCGTGCGCCAGTGCCAAGTGAAGCCACCAACGTGATCGGGATGGAAATGACCAGGGCGCACGGTGCAGCTGCGACAATGAAAACTGTGGCACGGGTAATCCATGTCACCCAGGCTGCGCCGAAAAACAGCGGCGGCACGATGGCAATAAGAATGCCGACAAGTAATACGATGGGACTGTAACGCACACCAAAACGCTCGATAAAGCGCTGGCTTTTACCTTTCTTTTCCTGGGCTTCTTCAACCATGGTGATAATGCGAGCGATCGTGTTATCGGCAAAGGTCTTGGTGGCGCGGACTTCCAAAGCGCCTTCCCCGTTGATGCTGCCGGCGAAGACCGTGTCGCCTAACTGTTTCTCCACAGGGACGCTTTCACCCGTTACTGGAGCCTGGTTGACGCTGGAAGATCCAACCAGTACTTCACCATCAGTAGCCATAGATTGTCCCGGTTTGACAATGAACACGTCGCCAACCATTAACTCTTCGACCGGGATCTCTAGCTCGCGGCCATCCCGGCGAACCAGAGCCTCTTTTGGCGCCAGGTTCATAAGCGCTTTGATCGCAGCGCGAGTTTTCTCCTCTGTGTAGCCTTCAGCGGCTTCACTAATAGAGTAGAGGAAGACCAGCATGGCTCCCTCCAACAGCTCGCCCATTGCCGAAGCGACCACCGCTGCAACCATCATCAATAATTCGATACCAATCTTACGCTCGAAGATCAATTCTTCGATGGCTTCGCGGCCGAAGTAATACCCGCCGATCACTATCGCGGCAATAAAAATCACGGTCGAGATGAGCGCAGGCGCGCCAGCCAGACCAATGAGCCAGCCGACCAGAAGCAGGACACCGGATGTTACCGAGGTTATTACTTTCGGATTCCGCCAGGGTTTGACCTGTTCGGCCATTTCCATCCCTTTTTGAGGAGGAAAACCCAGGGTATTCAATTTTTGTTTCAAGGCATTTGGATTGGTCTGATCCGGATCATAGGTCAATGCCACCTTGGCGGATTTTGGATAAACCTTCAAGCCTACCAGGCCAATAAAGCCTTCCAATCCTCGTTCGATGGTGGCTGCATCATGTTCGCAGTCCAAATTGCTTACACGTACTTCAATCTTGTTTGATTCCATAGTTACTCCAATCAGGGTAAATTATCTGGTTTCTTCAACCAGGCTGATAACAATTTTTTCTACTTCGGCAGCAAGCTCTTCAATACCCTTGCCGGGATAATAATCTGATAAGACTCGCGGTTTGAAAGCGCTGATAAAAGTCTTTCCATGCTCGATGAAGACGCTGATCGGGCAGGGCAGCATGAGAGAAATTTTCTTGTCTATAGCAAGTACTTGATTCGCAAATTTTGCATTGCATATTTCAATGATTTTCATCGGTTCGATGTCGAACCCTTTGGCGGACAGGGTTGCCTGTACGTCATGAACATACAACACGCGAAAGCCTTTTTCTTGCGCTTTGGCTTCAATAGCAGCCACCGCATCATCCACGTTCTTGGTGGTTTCCACCGTGTAATCAAATTTCTCCATTTTGATTTCTCCTGAATATGAGGATTATCATTCTCTGGTGGGTGTCAATTCTATTTTTTTATACTTTGACATAGTTGGCGGTGAAAAAGAACCAGTGGCCATACATATCTTTTAGATGGAAACCGACTACATTAGCCAATTGCTGTACAGTGGAGCGAGATTGATAATGGGGATCGGGGAAAATTTCCGTGATCGATAGTATGCCGTCAGGTTTGAGGGCTGTGTAGCACTGCTGGAGGGCAGCCTGGCGATCCGGGATTTCACCCAAAACCGTGCAGAAATAAATCACATCAAAACTCTCCGGCGGAAAATGCGACTGCGTTGCATCGCCTAAGATTGGCGTCAGGTTCGAGATGCCAGCCTGCGCCGCTCGCGCTTTGAGCCGTTCGATCATTCCCGGCTGAATTTCGAGTCCAACAACCTCTCCACCAGGCAGGACACGCCGGGCGGCGGGAATCAACAATCGGCCCGGACCCGGGCCGACCTCTAAAACACGCTGGCCGGTTTTCAACCCTATACGATCCAGGGTAGCCTGCGTGCCCAAGATTCGATCCATTATTGGGCCTTCTACCAATCCAGACAGCCAGGTCGGACATGGCATGGATCGTTTGCGACTCATCCAACGCCAGATCAGGCTCACCCCGACCAGGGTCAGGATGGATAGTAAAAGGAACTTCAACATTTTCATGGCTGCTGCTCCTGATCAAGGGGTTTGATACTCAAAATTGTCCATAGCAGTAAGGCGGCGCCTACAACGATAAAACTATCTGCCAGGTTGAAGGTTGGCCAGCGCGCCGCGCCCAGGCCAAAGTCCAGGAAATCCGTCACCCGATCATCTAGAAGGCGGTCAGCGAAATTCGCTACCGCACCGCCAAGGATCATCCCAAGAGGTAGATGCGTGGCTGCTGGAAATTCATCGCGGCGTGATGCCAGGACGAGCCAGATGACTAATCCAAAAATGATGACGCCGGTGACGATGAGAGGAAAGGTTCCACCATTGGCAAACAAACCGAATGCCACGCCCGTGTTGTAACCAAGGGTCAGGCGAAAACTCTGACCCAGTATGGGAATGGGCGTAGTCAATGCCTGCTCAGCCCAAGCCTTTGTCAACCCATCCAGAATAAGGGCAATGATAATAGTAGCGGAAATCCGCAGACCCGTTTTCATCCTATCCTTGTTCCTGACTTGTCTCGCGCGGGAGGTTATATCGGGTGCATTCATATATTCCACGGGCGACATCAGACAATAAGGATTCGGTCATTGCCAACAGATCGCCAACACGGTCGTCGCTCAGACGATAGAGCGCAAATTTCCCTTGTTGTTCGGCGGCGACTAAACCGCATTCACGCAGACAGCGCAAGTGGTTGGATGTGTTGGATTGGCTCATTCCCGTGGATACTACAATCTCAGTCACAGTCATGGGGCCGTTGCGTAACACCTGTAAAATGTTCAGACGCGCCGGGTCTCCAAAACCACGAAAAAGCTTGGCCTGCAATTGAACTCCTTCTGCCTTTGTAACGTTTAACAACTTCTAAGCCTCCTATTGAAGTATTTATATATCACAATATAATGATATGATATTCCGAGGGAATCGTTCTGTCAAGGGATTTTTTCTCTGTAAATCCAAGTTTGTGAAATAAGTGACGAATATCACCTGGAAGGATGACAATTGTTCATTGCCCCTTGATAAATACAACGTAATACTATGGCAAGCAATAAAATAATCACAATCTAATATAAGGTGCACCATAAACATGATGACCGAAAGCGAAGAAATGTATTTGATAACAGCTGTGCTCCTCAAAGAGCGCGGACTGGAAGAACCACTGCCTATTTCGCAGCTGGCCGAAGCGTTGTCCATCCAGCCGGTCTCCGCCCACCAGATGATCCACCGATTGGCGGAAGATGGCTGGGTAACGTTTACCCCTTATAAGGGTATTACCTTGACCCCAGACGGCGAAAGGTTGGCCTTGTCTGTGCTCCGCCACCGCCGTTTATGGGAGGTGTTCCTGGTCGATCAACTACAAATCTTACCGGACGTTGCGGCTGAGTTGGCATGCAAACTGGAACACACCGTACCCGACGATATTGCAGAACGTCTATCACGCTTTTTAGGCCAACCGACCCAATCGCCCCTGGGAAACCCCATTCCTGCTGCACAGTCCTCGGCACTTCCCTTGCCAGAACGTTTTTTGATCCAGCTAAAAACCGGTGAAGAAAGCCAGGTTGCACGTATTCAGGCGGATGAAGCGACGCACTCATTTTTAACTGGGGAAGGTATTAGCCCTGGAACACATGTTACCGTATTGGCCATTGGAAGCAATGGCGCAATGCTGGCAGCTTTTGGTGAATGTAACGTGCATCTTTCTGAAAGAACTGCTAGGTCGATTTTGATCTTCCCGTAATCTGTAATTGAATACCTTCCCTAAAACAGGAGTTTACCCATGCAAGAAACCATTGCGAACCCCAGGATCATCCCAGAATCCAACAGCGCCAGTTGTCATGGGGGTCCCAACGTGGACACCACCGGGCTGCCTCTGATCGCGATTGTCGGGTCGCCCAACGTTGGCAAGAGCGTGCTGTTCAACACCTTGACCGGAGCTTACGTCACCGTCTCCAATTACCCAGGTACAACAGTAGAAGTCAGTCGGGGCAAGGGCCGCCTGGCAGGCCAGCCGATTGGAGTGGTCGATACGCCGGGAATGTACCGGCTGGTTCCCGTTACGGAAGAGGAGCGGGTCGCCCGGGACATCTTGCTCCAGGAACGACCAGAGATTACCTTGCATGTAGTTGACGCCAAGAACCTGGAGCGCATGCTGCCGATGACCCTGCAATTGATCGAGGCCGGCCAGCCGGTCATCCTGGTCTGTAACCTGATGGATGAAGCCGAACGGCTGGGTGTCATAATCAACACAACCGCCCTCGAACAGGTTTTGGGAATCCAGGTCGTCCCGACTGCGTTAACGACCGGTCGCGGCGCGGATCGCTTGAAAGATGTTGTGCTTTCCTCCCTCAACCGGAACAGCCATTCGGCAGCATGCTGCGCGGACTGTGAATCAAAGCCTTCACAGACGGCTACTGTCCAGTATCCGCCCGCCATCGAGGACGCCTTACGCCAGATTGAAACCCAGATGTATGGTTCCTACCAGTTAACCCAACGGGCGATTGCCCTGCTGCTGCTGCAAAACGACACTGGAGTGGCCGCACTGGTCGCGGCGCAAGAAGGCGCTCGGTATTCGGACATCCAGGCTACGGTGAAGACCGCCCAGGACCGTTTTAGCCAACCGCTCTCTCTGGTGATCGCCCGCTACCAGCGCGAGGCTGCCAGCCGGATTCTGCAACAGGTGCTCACCCTGCCCGTCCGGCGGGTCTCACGCTTCGCGGAAAAAATCAGCAAAGCCACAATGAACCCGCTGACCGGGATCCCCCTGTTGCTCATCTCGATGTACCTGCTGTACCAATTTGTTGGGGTGTTCGGTGCGCAGACCCTGGTCGATTTCTTCGAGAACCGCCTGTTTGGCGCCTACGTCAATCCCTGGATCAACGGCCTGCTTGAGACGTACGTTCCCTGGGTAGTGATCCGGGATTTGATCGGTAACCAATACGGCGTGATCACCCTGGGTGTGCGCTATGCCATTGCCATTATCCTCCCCATCGTCGGCACGTTCTTCCTGGCTTTTTCTGTGATCGAAGACAGCGGCTACCTGCCGCGCCTGGCCATGCTGATCGATCGTGTTTTTAAAAAGATCGGGCTTAACGGGCGGGCAGTGATCCCGATGGTGCTGGGGTTCGGCTGCGACACGATGGCGACGATCGTCACCCGGACACTTGAGACGCGCCGGGAGCGGGTACTCAGCACGATTCTCCTGTCGCTGGCCATCCCTTGTTCGGCGCAATTAGGCGTCATGCTGGGCATGCTTTCCGGTCGGACCGACCTGCTGCTGATCTGGGCTGCTATCATGACCGGCATCTTCCTGCTGGTGGGATTGGTGACTGCACGGTTGATGCCCGGTGAGCGCCCGACCTTCTACATGGAGCTGCCGCCGCTGCGTTTGCCCAGTCCGAAAAACGTATTCGTCAAGACCTACACCCGTATGGAGTGGTACTTCCGTGAAGTCTTCCCGCTGTTCATCATCGCCAGCCTAATAATCTGGTTGGGTCGGCTGACCGGGCTGTTCGACCTGGCTATCGGCGCGCTTGAACCTCTGGTACGTTGGCTGGGCCTGCCAGATCAGACGGCGGTAGCCTTCCTGTTCGGTTTCTTCCGCCGGGATTATGGCGCAGCCGGCCTTTATGATCTGCGCAACACTATGACGGGCGTTCAAATCCTGGTTTCGACGGTAACGATGACGCTCTTCGTTCCCTGCGTCGCCCAGTTCTCGGTCACGATGAAGGAACGCGGCTGGAAAACCGCCCTGGCTATCGTCCTCTTCATCTTCCCCTTTGCCTTCCTGATCGGCGGGCTGCTCAACTGGTTACTGATGGTCCTTGGGGTCAGACTATGAAGTGTGGTTTCTGCGGCTACGAATTCGGTCCTAAGGAAGCGGGAACAGCCTGCGGCAGTTGCCCACTGGTGAAAAATTGCCATCTGGTGCTCTGCCCGCGCTGTGGATACGAAATGCCGCCCGAGGCGAAACTGATCATCTGGCTACGAAACCTGAAGAGTTCGACAATTAATCGAGAGGGAAAGTCCGTGAAGGAGAAATCATCATGATGGTAAATGAACGGGCGCAAGAACAACTTGAACGGCTGTGGATGGCCGAAGAGGACGGTCAAGCCGGAATACCGAAAACAGAACATCCTGTTGGAAGTGTGCAGGATCTGCTGGATGGCAGGTGGATCGTACAGGATCAGGGATTCTGGAAGCTGACGGCATCCGGGCGCGAGGAAGCAGCGCGCGCCATCCGCCGCCACCGCCTGGGAGAGGTCCTGCTGGCAGATGTGCTAAGAGGAGACCAGAACCAGGTGGATGACCAGGCTTGCAGGCTGGAGCATGTATTGTCCGATGGGCTTGACGAGAGCATCTGCACCCTTTTGGGTCATCCTGGGTTCTGCCCGCACGGGAAGGCCATTCCACCCGGCGACTGCTGCCGGGAAAAACGCGCCAGAGCCGAAGCGGAGATTGCCCCTCTGATCGAACTCCAGCCGGGGCAGGCGGGCCAGGTGGTTTTCATCCAGATGGGTAACCCGGGCCGGTTGGAAAAACTCATGGCGATGGGCATACTCCCAGGCGGTAGTATCAAACTGCTACGCTCTTCCCCCTCCTTTGTCTTCGAAAGCGGTTACAGCCAGTTCGCCGTCGACGAGGTGATTGCCTCTGGGATTTACGTGCGGCGGGATGCAGTTTCTTCATAAAGCCCTGATAGGTTTCTCACAATCTCGACACAACATCCGGGTATCGTTAGATTATTTCGGCACGGATCATAAGAGGAAAAAAAGACGAAACACCATCAGATTGATCGTGTTTGGTAACATGTTATCGGTATTCGAGATTGTTTTGTGGGTTGGTACGGCGCATGGTTTCACTTCCCTCTGGTGTCCAGATGCGGTTACAGAAGCTGGATTGGTTAACGTTCAGGTGGCCAAAGTGGAATTTCAGGCGTGCTGGATTACTGATGCCTCGAAACAATTTCAACTGTAAACGGTTGCCTTCTGCATTTTTCCACAATTTGCATTAAATACTCCTTTAATATTTATATATTTTGAGAGGATGATATATTTTTCGAGTCATTTCCATTTGCCAAGTGCAGTCGGAATATTGATTGCTTGGGCGTTAGGTTTTTTTGCATCCATATATTTATGCTTGACATTTGGGTCTTTTTGTTATAAACTAAGCATTAGTTGAGCAACAATTCAACAATAAGGTGTTTATGATTGATAAATGTGATATATCCAGCGTGGATGAAGAAACGGCAGGGCGAGTCGCCAGTCTATTTGAATCTTTGAGCGATCCAACCCGAGTAAGGATCATTTCAGCCCTGGTTGCCGGCGAGGTCAATGTAGGCGATCTCGTCCAAGCCATGGGATTGAGCAAATCCGCGATTTCACACCAACTCCGTGGTTTGCGCGACAAGCGTGTAATACGCGCAAGGAAACAAGGCAGGCAGGTATTTGTCTCCTTAGATGATGAACATATCAGCGAGTTGTTCAAACGAGGTCTGGATCACGTCTGCCATGAATAATATTCGAATTCCTCATAATCTGATTATTATCCTCCTATTAATACTGATTATGTTTAGCGTTGGTGTTCATTTTGTCCACGATTTACAACCTGGGCATGCCGATTTCTTGGGAATAAGTTCGGGGTCGTGCAATGGAGCCCTGCATTACGGAATTTTTACCGGTGTGATCCCTACAATGTTTCTCATTGCATTACTTGTAAAGGATGAATCTGCCAGTTGGTTTTTCCTCCGGACAAGCAAACTTTCAGTTTTCGTGCCTCCTCCTATCCGATAGTAAAACTCCCGATGTAGTGATGAATTTGCGCTATTTAGCGTGGCTAATTTTAATTGTGCTTTCGCTTTTCAAGATGAACGATTTATTAAGGACAAACCAATGATAGAAAAAACGGTGGAAATCTCGCTGCCATTATTACTGCCAGAAATTCAAGATGCTTGCGATCACTGTATTGACCGGTTGAATGCCCGCTTGCAGGCCCAAAGAGGTATTCTCCAAACACACCTGCATTTGGATCATGATCCGGTTGATTTATGCATCCATTACGATCCAAACCTGATTTCTTTGGCGGCTGTTAAGCGTATTGCGGAATATGTTGGATCAGAGTTCCGCAATGGTTACCGCCACGAGCAAATATCTTTTAGTAGTCTGGATAGCGCCGATTCGGCCACGATGATCACCACTGAGCTTGAAAACCTGAAAGGAATGCTGCATGCGAGTGTGAGCTATGCTTCGGGGCTCGCAATTGTGGCTTACGATACGAAAGTTCTTTCTCTAGAACAAATCCAGCGCACCATGAAACGCTATGGCGCTCGGCCGTTAGCTCAACCAAAGGCACAAGAAGAAGAGGAAGCTCACGACCACGATCACGGAAGTGCTCCCACTTTCCTGCCACACTGGCTCCAGGAACGATGGACGCTGGTTTTGATCGCTTTTGGCGGTATCTTTCTCCTCCTCGGTTGGGTTGGGCAGCAATTCTTGGGATTACCGGCTAGTATTGCTTTAATTTTTTTCCTGCTTTCTTATGTCGCCAGTGCGTATGATATAGGGCATCATGCCATCCCGGCCCTATTGAGGGGCAAGTTTGACACGGATGTACTGATGTTAGCTGCCGCGGTTGGCGCTGCCTTTCTAGGGGCGTGGGCTGAAGGCGCTTTTCTCCTATTCCTGTTTGGGGTAGGACATGCTGGAGAGCATTATGCCCTGGATAGGGCTCGTAACGCGATCAATGCATTGGGAGAATTAATGCCCAAGACCGCTCAGGTCAAGCGTGACGGTAAAATCATTGAAGAACCAGTCGAGCAGCTCTCAATCGGTGACGTGGTTGTTGTTCGCCCAGGCGACCGGATTCCAGTCGACGGGGTGATTTCTCAAGGTGAAAGCGCCATCGATCAGAGTCCTATTACCGGGGAATCCGTCCCTGTTCAAAAGGGTATTGGCGACGAGGTATTTACTGGAACGATCAACCAGGAATCAGCACTTGAAGTAAACATCACCCGGCTGGCAAAGGATAACACGTTGAGCCGGGTCATGAAAATGGTGGCTGAGGCACAAGGACAGCAAAGTCCTACGCAGCAATTCACCGATCGGTTTACTGCCCGATTTGTTCCGATCGTGCTTATTTTGGTCGTGTTGGTAGCAGTTGTACCTCCTTTAGTGGGTTTAATGCCGTTTTCAGAGAGCTTTTATCGGGCTATGCTTCTTCTTGTTGCGGCTTCCCCTTGTGCTTTGGCTGTCGGTACCCCGGCAGCAGTTCTGGCTGGGATTGCTCAGGCGGCGCGCAATGGGGTATTGATTAAAGGCGGCGTTCACCTTGAGAATCTCGGTCGTTTGAATGCGATGGCTTTTGATAAGACCGGGACTCTTACACAGGGAAAATTTCAGGTAACCGACGTAATCCCATTCAATGGCACAAATCCGGATGAAGTCTTGCGATTAGCAGGTGCTGTGGAACAGCAGTCTAATCATCCATTAGCGTTGGCGGTGGTTCGTGCTGCTAGAGAAAAGAAACTCACCCTACCTGTAGCAGACGGTTTGGAGAATATCCCTGGTCGTGGAGTGCGCAGCCAGGTCGAAGGCCAACCAATCTGGATTGGATCTCTCAAGCTTTTCGAGGAAAATGCCGGAATGGCCGTGTATGACAGTATTCGCCAAACGGTAGAGCAGTTCGAGAGCGCTGGTCGAACCACGATGACGATTGGCCGCGACGGTGTATTTCTGGGCGTCCTGGCTTTGGCGGATGTGCCCAGACCTCGTGTAGCGGCCGTCCTTTCCCAGTTGCGCAACCTGGGCGTGAAGCACTTGATTATGCTAACGGGCGACAACCGGAAGGTAGCACAGCAGATAGCGCAAGAAATTGGGGTAACTGAAGTAGAAGCAGAATTGTTGCCCGAAGATAAGCTGGGCACGATACAGCGTTTGCAGAAAGAATATGGCGCAGTCGCCATGACGGGTGATGGTGTAAATGATGCGCCGGCACTGGCGACTGCTACGGTTGGGATTGCGATGGGCGGAGCAGGAACCGCCGTAGCTCTAGAAACCGCCGATGTGGCCCTGATGGCTGATGACCTAAGCAAGCTGCCGTTCGCAGTCGGCCTGAGTCGCGCCAGCCGGCGAATAATTCAGCAAAATCTGGCCATTTCTCTCGGGGTGATCGCTTTGCTGATTATCACATCCGTGCTCGGTTTGGTGCAGCTCAGTTGGGCTGTTGTTGCTCATGAAGGGAGTACGGTATTGGTTGCAATGAATGCACTGCGCTTGTTGGGATACCAGCTTCGAGGCGGAAAAGCGTAAACCATACGGGGACTTCCCGCTGAAACGTTGAGGCAAACAATGACGATCGAACCATACGATCACCTTTTTCTTGCGGGTGTTTATGGGCTGATGCTGATCATCCGCCTAGTCTATGGGTGGCAGGCCAATCGTCTGGGTGGTAAAGCTGTCAGGCGGCGCGAACCAGGTTGGTCACCGGTCTTGATGGGCATATTGATGGTCTTATCCAATGGCGTCTTGTTGGTTGACATCCTTTGGCCTAGAGCGCTGAAAGCCACTTCCATTGCACTTCCGGAAGGATGGCGGTGGCTGGGTCTGGTGATTTGCATCGGGATGGATGGCCTGTTCTGGTGGATCCATCAGGCTCTGGGGCAGAACTGGGCGGTGGGGGTTCTGGTGAAGGAAAACCACAGTCTCGTTACTGCAGGGCCATACCGCTGGGTGCGCCACCCCATGTACACCACACTATTCGGTTTTAGTGTCGGGTTCTTCCTTCTGTCGGCGAATGTGCTGGTGGGCGTGTTCTGGTTGGCCATGACCCTTGCCAGTGCCTGGCGGGTGGGCAAGGAGGAATCCATTCTTACGCAGACCTTTGGTGTGGCGTATGTACAATATATGGCCCGAACCGGTCGGTTTCTACCAAAAATGACGGGAATCCAATGAACAACCGTGATAACCTCCAGCTGTATCGCCTATATGCCCCGCTCTATGACCGTTTGATGCTCTTTTGGACGGCAAATTCGCGTCGTAAGGCAATAGCGCTGTTGGACCTGAAACCGGGCGAGCAGTTGCTGATTCCCGGTGTCGGTACTGGACTGGATTTGCCGGTCATTCCGGCTGGAGTCTGCACAACTGCCGTTGATCTCAGTTCGGCCATGCTCCAACAGGCACAAGGCAAGTGCCAGGAAACGGTTGGGTTTGGCGTGATGGATGGTCAGGTATTGGCCTTTCCAGATGACCAATTTGATTCAGTGCTGCTCAATTTGATCCTCTCCGTGGTGCCAGACGGGAAGCGGGCATTGGAAGAAGCCTGGCGCGTGCTACGCCCTGGTGGGCGGATGGTGGTATTCGATAAATTCCTTCCGGAACATGAGCGATCCACTGCATTCCGCAACCTGCTCGGCAGTCTGATTCGCCGGCTGGGAACCGATCCCAACCGGCGATTCAGCGATATGGTTCGAGCGTTGCCTGATGGGGTGATTGTAAAGGATGAACCGGCATTGCTGCGCGGCCAATATCGAATCATTCTCCTCAACAAGCCTCTGCAAGACTAAAGGATCCGGATGCGTGTCCGATTAACAACGGAGCTAGATTGTCCAAAAGAGCGCGCCTGGCAAGCAGTGCAGACCACTCGCTTGCTGGAGTACATTGCCGCACCCCTGGTGCGCTTTGATCCGCTGCAGCCCTCCCGGCTGCCGGAAACATGGTTGGAGGGGTCCTATCAGGTGCGCATGAAAATCTTTGGCTGGTTCTCCTTTGGCAAACACTGGATTGTGATCAGTGTCCCGCAGTGCAGGGAGCATCTTTACCAGATTCGCGACAATGGCCATGGCGACAGGATTTCAAGGTGGGATCATTGGATCACGATCCAGGATGCGCCGGATGGGAGAACCCAGTACATGGACCAGGTGGAGATTGAAGCTGGGCTGCTGACGCCAGTGGTCTGGCTCTTTTCACAAATTTTCTACCGTCACCGCCAGCGGCGTTGGCGGAATTTGGTAAAGCAAGATTTTCAATATCCTGTTGTTATGTCGGGAGTTCATTGATGATTAAGATTGGCTCTCCCTACAACCATTCGCACCCAAATATTGGCGCCTGTCAGATGTTGGATGTTGTTGGCATTTCTCTTCATTTGATCTTGCAAGGGACTGGCCCCGTTGTGCTATTCGTTCACGGCAGCCAGGCCTGGTCCTACGCCTGGCGCTACCAGGTCAAGCCCTTCGCAGAGGCAATGTATCAGGTGGTGGCACCTGACCTTCCTGGCAACGGCTACTCGGCAGCGCCCAGCCATTACGATTATTCAGTGGCGGGAAATTCTCGCATGATTGGCCAGGTGCTGGATGGGCTCCATGCGCAGCAGGCGATCCTGGTGGCCAGCTCTGCCGGTGGTCTCCCAGTTTTGGATTTTACCATCCGCAATCCGGAACGCGTCCGTGCGCTGATTCTGTCATCTACCTGTGGCGTGCCCCATTCGCTGCCGGGCCTTTGGAACCTGATCCGCCTGCCGCTGGTGGGTGAAGCGGCGCGGCTGTTCTTGAGCCCGCCAATGATCCGCAAAAATCTAGTAGAGGCTTATGCTGATCCACAGAAAGTGACCAGGGAGGATGTGGAGGCCTACCTGCGGCCTCTCCTCCGTCCCGGCAGTTGGGTGGCTAACCTGCGCACCGAGCGCAGCACGGATCCCACCTTTGTCGAGCAAAACCTGAAAAGCATTCGTTGTCCGGTGCTCATCGTTTGGGGTCAGCAGGATGCCTGGCATCCCGTTGGCATGGCGGAAGCGTTTCATCAACAGCTGCCCCAGGCAGCGGTTGAAATTCTATCCAACTGCGGGCATCTTCCACACGAAGAACAACCCGATTGTTTCAATCAACGGGCTCTGGAATTCTTAAAAGGTAAAGTCAAATGAAAGAGGAAAGCTTCGATCGTCTCTATCAAGATGTTCCGGTGGAGCAGCGCGAAACGCTCCGCACCTTTCGCGCCACGCACCCGTATCGTACGCTCAATGTTGGTGGTGTTCCGTGGGAATATATTGCCAGTGGAGAAGGATCTCTGACGATGCTTCTTCTGGGCGGCGGTCTCTCGGTCGGTGAAACGTCTTTCCAAAACATCTTGCGCTTCGAGAAGTGCTATCGAGTGCTCTCGCCTTCCTACCCGCCGGTCGGAAAGGTACGCCGGATTGCGGATGGGCTGGCGGCCATTCTCGACCGGGAAGGCGTCACCCGGACGAATGTGTTCGGCCACTCTTTAGGCGCAGGGGTTGCACATGCCTTTGTCCGGCTGTACCCTGACCGTGTGGATAAGCTCGTATTGGATGGGTTTGGGTTATATACCGCTTCCTCTTTGCGTGCAGCGAAGTTCTTTTTCAAACTGCCCGCTGCCTGGCTGAAGGCATATTACCGGCGCCGGTTTCGGACACTCCTAGCGGGTGCCGATGAGGCGACTCGTGCCTTTTACCAGGCGTATGTTGAGGAACCTTTTACGCGGCTGCATACGAACGAGACGCTGATGGGGCAAATGAAACTTTTAATCGATTTTTTCGACCATCCCGACGAGTACGACCTCTTCCGTCCCGTTGAGCGGCCTGGACAGGTTCTGCTCATTCTGGCAGAGGACGACCGCGGCTTCAAGTCATCGGAGCGAGAAGCGCTCAAAGCCAGCTACCCGGGGGCGATGGTACATTCCTTCCCCAGTGGGGGGCACTTATCTGGATTCACCCATCCGAAAGAATTTAATCATGTGCTGGACAATTTTCTAGGCGCGCCAGCATCTGATTGTGAGCAGATAACTGGCAACGATCAAAAACACGACCAGATGAGCTGATTGGCCTGGATTGCCCGTACTCAAAGAAAGTCCAGAGGGGTTGATAGATTAGCAGGAGTCCAAAGGGCTTTAGGATGGAAATGCCACCGGTTGAATGGGTAATAGATTGGATTGGCAGCCTGGTAGCGTTTGCCACATTTGGAACGATCCTTGCCGGAATTTGGCGTGGCATACACCGTCCGGCTGTTAAAACGACTGGGCTCACCGCGGCCTGGTTGCGCTCGCCTATGTTCTATTTGCTCGCCACTACGCTGTTTATAGTTGTATCGGTTGCACTATGGCGACCTTTGCCAGTCATGCTTTCGCCACAAGCGCACAATTGGACACTGGCGTTTGGCGCTCTGGCCTACTTTCCTGGTATGCTATTCGTCTTGTGGGGAAGGCTGGCGCTCGGAAAAATGTACTTCGTCTCGACCAGTTTTGCTGCACCCTTGTTCGCTCATCACCGGTTGGTGACGCATGGACCCTATACCATCGTCCGCCATCCCATGTACCTGGGGTTAATGTTGGCGGCATTTGGCAGCCTCTTGATTTACCAGACCTGGACCACGGCCATGTTTGTCATCTTTGTGCCATTTCTCCTCCTACGCGCCCGCCGCGAGGAACAGGCCTTGGCTGCCGAGTTTGGCGAACAATGGCAGGAATATCAACGGGTTGTGCCAGGGTTCTTCCCTAATTTTTGGCCAATTATCATCCAGATCATAAAGAGGAAATATCGATGATAAAGCTAATAGCAATCATGGCTTTTGGACTAGCAGGTTGCATCCATCTGGTACTCGCACCCCAGCATTACGTCCATGCTCCTGCACACGGAATTTTTTTTATCCTTGCAGGAATTGCCGAAGTCATCTGGGCAGCGATGTTTTGGAAACGTCCTTCCGCAACGACTTACTATATAGGCTTGATCCTGGCAGGTGGATTACTCATACTCTGGGTACTGACCCGCTTTTTAATCCCACCGTTTGAACATGAACCAGGGCCGATTGACGCCGGCGGTCTACTCACCAAAATGAGCGAGTTGGCTGGAATGATTTCACTTTTTATACTAGCTAGACAAGGACAAATTGCCGGATTAGCCAGACGAAATACCGCTCGAATGGTTGGTATCGCCATCGGTCTGGCCGTCATTAGCGGCATAGGTGCTTATCAAGTTGGGATGGCTGCTGAGCCATTATTCCCAGGTCTTGGTGGAGATGCAGAAAATGGGCATGAGGAAAGCATGCCTGGGATGAGTACAGGTCATAACTTACCGAGTGGGGGGAGCAACACAGATGTTGGGGACACACCGGTTGTGTCAGGCGATCTTCGCATTGAGGGTGCCCGGGCCCGGCCATCAACGCCTGGCATTCCCAGTGCAGTCTACCTGATCATTATTAATGGGGGACAAAACCCTGACCGCTTGACGGGCGTCCAAACCGATATTGCGACCGCGGAGATCCATCAGTCTCAGCTAGATGGAAATGTCGTGAAGATGGTGCCGGTACCGGAAGGGATCGAGATCCCGGCCGGCGGGAGAGTTGAAATTCAGCCGGGCGGCTATCACATCATGCTGGTTGGTCTCAAGCGTGAATTAAAGCCCGGCGACGAAGTCGAGATCACGCTCTCGTTTGAGAAAAGCCCGTCAGTTACAGTAAAAGTAACGGTGCAAGCGCAATAATGAAAATCACAAGACAAAAATCATGGATTTACGCAGCGGTCGCACTGTTCGTCGTCGTTCTCATCGGCGTAATCATCATCTCGCTGCGACAGCCTTACACCTTCAACGGTTCTCTCATCGTTCCTTCGACACTCTCTGGAAATATCGTACTCGCGAACTACGATGGGCGTGTTTTCAACTTGTCCGAGCAAAGGGGTAAAGTCGTTCTGGTGTTCTTTGGATATACAACGTGCCCGGACGTCTGTCCAACCACACTGGCCGATTTCAAGCAAATTCGCACCGGGCTGGATAAGAAAGCCGGTGAAGTAGATTTCGTCTTCATAAGTGTAGACCCGGAACGAGATACCGCAGAACGCATCGGAAAATACGTTCCTGCTTTCGATCCAACATTCTGGGGTTTACGTGGATCACCCGAAACGCTGGCCCCTATTTTCGATGCGTATGGAGTCTTCGTCGAAAAACAAGAATCGGCCAGCGCAACTGGATACCTGGTTTCGCATACCGCCAGGGTTTACGTGATCGACAAATCCGGCAACCTGCGGTTGACTTTCCCATACGGCACGCCGCCGGACGCAATGTTGGAAGACGTATCCCACCTGGTAACAGAAAGCACAAATTAACAGGTAAAAGGTACAATCCATCCAGGCCGCGAAAGTGAGCGAGGTCACTCTCATGCAGACGTTATTGCAGCAAAAAGGCTTTCACCCGATTCCTAAGGAAGAAAACAAGAACCACAGTACTGCTACTTCGTGAGGTTTGGAGGAAACAACAGTTATGAAAACTGATCTCTCCGCAGGTGCGCAACATCGTCGAGCCTTGATGGTCACCTTTGGTCTAACATTTACTTTCTTCATCGTCGAGGTGGCGGGTGGGTTGCTGACTAACAGCCTGGCCCTGCTGGCGGATGCAGCGCACATGCTTACCGATGTCGGCGGGCTGGGCTTGGCACTCTTCGCCACCTGGATCTCCCAACGCCCGGCCACTCCGGCGAAGACCTACGGCTACTACCGGGTCGAAATTCTGGCGGCGCTTGCCAACACGCTGGTGCTTTTCCTTTTATCATTCTACATCTTGTACGAGGCGTATCGACGCTTCTTAGAACCGCCCGAAGTGCAAAGTCTGCCGATGCTGGCCGTCGCTGTCGTGGGCCTGATCGTCAACCTGTTTGGGATTTACAACCTGCGGCGCGGTTCTAAAGAAAGCCTGAACGTGCAGGGCGCCTTCCTGGAAGTCGTGAGTGATACACTCGGCTCGGTTGGTGTTATCCTCGCCAGCTTGATCATGTACTTCACAGGCTGGTATTACGCCGATCCAATCTTCAGCGCGTTGATCGGTCTGTTTATCTTGCCGCGAACGTGGGTTTTGATGAAGCAGGCGGTCAATATATTATTGGAAGGTACGCCTGCTCACATTAATCTACGAGCCGTCCAAGAAGCGATTCGCGTCACACCAGGCGTAGCAGACGTACACGACTTGCATGTGTGGACAGTTACCTCAGGTATGGTGGCGCTTAGTACGCATGTAGTCCTGGTAGATGGCATGTCATTGAAGGAAGGTCAGAAAGTTCTGGAATTTTTGGAATCACAGTTGAAGGATAGATTTGGCATTGATCATACGACAATTCAGATCGAGGTAACAGACCGTGCAGAGGAGAAAAGGAAGTATTGAAAATAGAAATATCCACAACGCCTATCCGACGAAAATGCAAAGTCAAGAGAAGGGATTGCGCTAGAGCCCGCCCTTCAGGCTTAATACTTATATCAACCTACGCCGCAGCGCGAACCTACTCAGCAACGAGCGTTGGTGGTTTATTATTTTTCTTCCGCCTTTTGTGTTTCAGCTCACATTTGCCTATCTTGGCAACTTGAGCGGACATACGCTTCAGAAGGCATAATTCATGAATTTGGATGGCAAAATGAACACGATACCAACTTTAGGTGAAACCTTTACTTTCAAGCGCACCCATTTTTATGCAGTGTTTGTGGTGCTGGCATTTGCTGTTGGAATCTTACTCGGCTATGTCGTTTGGGGGCGTTCGCCGGATCCTGCAGAAAATAAGGTGGGACGTCAGGAGCCTAAACAAAATCCTGTTATCCAATCCCCCATAGCGACTCAAGCACCCCAGGTTACCCGCTATAATGTCCCTGCGGAAGGCTTTCCAAGCATTGGACCCAAAGATGCACCTATCGTGATCGTTGAGTTTAGTGATTTTCAGTGTCCATACTGTAAACGATTCTTCGATGAAACATATAAGCAATTGCTCGCAGCCTACCCGGAAAAAATCCGGTTTGTTTTTCGCCAACTGCCATTGACTTCCATCCATCCTGAGGCATTTCCCGCCGCAGAAGCCTCCATGTGCGCGAATGAACAGAATTCGTTTTGGGAGTACCACGACAAAGTTTTTGAGAATCAAGATAAACTGGGGCGAGAACTGTACTTACAAATCGCCAGTGACCTTAATTTGGATATGCCTGCATTTGAGGACTGTATCATTACGGGCAAATTCAAAGCAGTGGTTCAACAGGATTCCGATTACGCAGTGAATTTGGGTATCCAGTCTACACCGACCTTTTTTATAAACGGCTTAGCACTGGTAGGGGCGCAGCCGATTGAGACATTCAAGCAAGTCATTGATATGGAACTCGCAGGTGAAATTCCCAAGTAGAACGAGCATCTTCTGATTACCGGGATTTCCGACGTGTAAATCCAAACAGGTTAATTGGATGAAGCCGATGGATAAAACATAACCTCTTTAGATAAACATATAAGTGCTGTATCGAATATCCACATGATATTTCCTAATCTACGGCGACGGATATTCGATACAGCACAAACAAATCAGTGAATAAGGCAGCAGAAGATGAAAATGCGACGCCTCCGAGTTGGTTTGTTGGTATCTTTGTTTATGCTTGTATTGTCTGCTTGCGTGAACGCAGGTGAATTTAAGATAATAGATGCCCGGGTCAAGCCAGGCAAAATAGGTACTACGGGCGAAGCATATATAATCATCAGCAATGCTACAGACACAAGCGATTCGCTTGAGAACATAAGCACTGACGTAGCTTCGGCTATTGAGGTTCGTTCACTTTATCCGGAGAAAAGCGGAGGGATAACCACTAAGATACTGGAGTCCGTGCCTGTGCCTGCCCAGCAGGAAGTGATTTTCAGACCCGGCAAGTTGGTCATCGCCCTCACTGGGCTAAAGCAAGATCTGGAACTGGGGGACACAATTGATTTGGTTTTAGATTTCAAAAACGCCGGGAAAATGACTATCCAAGCGAAGGTCAGCGATCAATATGATTGAACCAACCAAGGAATCTATTAACATCTTGAATGTACTTGGATCGACTATTTGAAGCAAAATATACCCTGAAATAATCGAATCATGGTCTGCGCATCGTGATAGATTTATTTTTGGCTGTCAATTTCCTTAAGGATCTGCTTTATATCTTGCAAGATATCTTCGTATGGCGTCTCAAAAGCATAGGTGAGGCGCAACCGCCTTTCATTATCAACCAGGTAAACACGGGCAGTGTGATCCATTGTGTACCCTATGCCAGACTTGAGGGGAACCTTTGCCGCATAGATACCGTAATCCTCGCGAACTGCTGACAACTCTTCCTCGCTGCCGGTTAACCCAATAATGCTTTTATGGAAATTTAGAACATAGGTATTTAATTTTTCGGGTGTATCCCGTTCCGGGTCAACTGTGATGAATAAATACGAAATACGTTCTGATTTATCTCCAAGTTCCTCAATGATCCGTTTCGCATGGCCGAGGGTTACTGGACAAACATCTGGGCAAGATGTGAATCCAAAGAAAAGCAGAACGATCTTTCCCTCCAACTCGCTCAGGCGCAATCGCCCACCATCAGCACGCGTTAGTTCAAAATCGGCAGCGTCAGGGGGATCTTCATAGAATGTGCCTTTGAATTGATAGGGTTGACAGGATGCCAATAAAAAAAGCATCAACAATCCACCAAAGACAATTGGTCGAATTGTGTGTTTCATGTTTTTTACTCGTCGAATTGATTTAGGGTTCTCCGACCTTTACGTTCAGCACAATTTCACCGGCCTTTTCAAAACGCAGGGTTAGGGAAACTTCATCGCCGACCGCCAGAGGTTGTTTCAGGTCCACTAACATAATATGCAAGCCCCCTGGTTTGAACTCTACTTTCCCACCTAGTGGAACCTGTACATTTTCGCGTGGTTTCATGCTCATCACGCCGTTATCGTTGGTCATGGACTCGTGAACCTCTGCAGCTTTCGCCGACGGAGTATCTGCGCTGAGGAGTTTATCGTCTTCTTTACCGTCATTTACAATCCGGAAATAGATAGCGCCGTTCATATCGGCGCCAGCTGAAGGACGTGCCCACGTATCTTCGATTTTGATTTGCGGTCCTGTTGATTGTTGAGCGCAGCCAGTCAAAACCAGGATGGCGGAAAACGAAAGGGTTGCGAAAACTTTCCACATAAGAACACCTCCCTAAACCAATCCCGCAATATTATGAAAACGAGAGTTACCGTTCAAATCTCGAATATGGCTTCCCAGCATTCAAACCAGGTGTATTGTATTCATAAACGATCCCCTCATAGCCGGCGCAGTGAATCTTTACCAAGGGGAGAGAAGGTGAAAGGTGGACACCAGAAACAATATATTCTCAGGAAAAATACTATTTCCCGGATGCTCCACCTGGCTGTAATGTTGAAGCTCCCAGATTGTTAAAGTAGTTTTGCAGCACACTTTCGAATATCACAACGTTATTCTGTTGGAAGAGCTTTTTGGATAATTGGGTTAACAGTTCTTTATGTTTCTTCTGGGTAAGCATTTCTTGAATGTACGGTTTTGCCTTTTCAAAAACTAGCTTTTCCGGTTCGGTTCTTTCGAGTAGCTGGACAATGTATAAGCTGTCATCCACCTGAAATGGCCGGCTGATTTCATTCAACGGTAGAGTCAAGATCTTTTCATGGAACGGATGAAGCTGGATTTCCGTCATCAAGTCTTCGCTTTCTCCAACCAAACCCGGATATTCCCCTCCTTTTGCGGCTGATTCTGGATCCTCAGAATATTGTTGAGCGATTTCCGCAAAATCTGCTCCCTTTTGTAATAATCCCGGTACCAATTTCTGATAGGCTTCATCTGCTTTTGTTCGAGCAGCCTTCATTTCGTCTTCGCTTGCTCCAAGGCCGATTCGAATATATCGGATGCGAGCTTTGGGTGGCAAAGTTAATAGATTCGTGTTCTCGTTATAGAACTGAAGCATATCCTCCTCAGATACTTGGATTTGATCATCAATCTCTTCCTGGTGTAGCATCTGCTTAATGACCTGAAGCCTGGCCTCATCGGTTAATGGCTTGTTTTGGGTATTAAGCAGCTGATCATAGCTATCCTCGACGAGCAGCAGTCGTTCGATCAATTGTTCAGCCAAGTCTTGCATTCCTTTGGAGCCGCTGTATTGTGTTTGAAGATCCACCGGAAGTTCCTTGTACTCTTTGTAGAAGGACCCAAGACCATATTGCTTGCCTTTGAGGGTGAACAATGTCTTCATGCCGTTAGATTGGAACCATTCTTCCATTTTTTGCTGCTGAACGATTGCGCGGATAGTTGAGCGGACTTCATCGAGGCTCTGCGTACGAGCGGGTTTTAGTTCATTTAATCGAACGATATAGAATGCATCTGCGGCGCGAAAAACGTCACTCAATTCTCCCTTGGTAAGCTCCAAAACTGCGCGATCCCAGTCGGGATCACGATTCCCTTCGGACACCAACGCACCAACTGTAAGCGTACCATTTGTTGTATCCTGGGAGATCTCTTCAAAAGTTGCACCAGAACGCAGCTTCAAGAGGGCATCATCCGCGTTTTTCCGACTGGCAGCCTCCTGCGTACCCATCGTAAATCGAAGCTCATCGATATTAAACTGACGCGGAAGTTTGAATTGATCCAGGTTCGCATCATAATATCGGCGCAAGTCGTCTTCGGCTGGAACTGGCACGTCCAGCAGTTCAAAGCTTCGCGTGATAGATGCGTTATCTTTGAGCCGCTGAATATAATCCTTTATGTACCCTTTCTCTTTTTCTGCGACGAGCTGCTGGCGGATTTGTTCGCGAACAGCATTGAGCGGCTGGTCACCGAATTGGGCTTTATTCTTTTGGTAGTAGTTCTGAATATCACTTTCCGCCACAGGAATGTCGTTCTTATGCAGCTGGGTATCCAGGGATTCTAGGTTAATGCCTTCAGATATATGCTGCATGGTGTGGCTAAACTCTTCATCCCGATCTGGCTGGCGTTGTTCTGCCCAGCCCCGAGCCAACTCATCCATCAGCAGATCATCAACTACCTGGATAAGTAGATCAGGCGATTGTCTAATCGCCTGATATTCCTCTGGCACAAGAAGCTTGAGATGTTCTTCAAGGTCGGTTGTTGTTATCTGACCACCGTTAAATGTGGCGATAACATCCGGAGCTGGGGGAGCAGGAGCCAGCCATCGGGCCAGAATCTGATTTCCGCCTGAAAACCACAAGCCGGCTATCAGCAAACCTGCAAGGATTGCATACAAAAAAACGTTAGAAATCCTTCTTCGCCTACCGCCCGAGGTTTGTGGCGCGGGAGAGATTTCTGATTCCTTTGAATCTTTATCTCCCTCTATCGCTTGGATTGTGTCAGCGGAGGGTTCAGCCGGCGCAGACTCCAATAGAGCAATTTGCTCCTCTTGCGATGACTCCTCATCAAAGGCGGGATCAGCAGTCTGGCGATGTCCAGCGTCTTCTGACGGTGGACGTTCATCGCTTTCGAGTTTGCGTTCGACCTCTTTCGCGCTCTCGCCTCGTAAAGCATTGAGTATGTCTTTCCAGGTTTGTTTCCAACCATCAGCCATATGCAACTCACTTTCCTGGAACAGGCGTGGCAGTAGATGCAGGATTGCCAAACAGGCGCAGGTTTATTTGACCGCCATCGCTGTTATCCACTGTAAATACCTGGACGCGTGGTAGGATCTTTTCAATCGTTTCCAGGTAAAGTCGATATCGTGTTACCCCTTCTCCGTATATTTTTGAATTGGTCTGATATTCAGCCAGAATGGCGTCAAAGGCCATTGCAGCGCCGTTCGCTTTGGATAGTGCGTCAGATCTGTAAGCTTCTGCCTTCGATAGAGTTCCCTCAGCCTGGCCACGCGCCTCGGGTATCAGACTGTTAGCATAGCCATTGGCTTCATTAATTCCCCTGGCCCGGTCTTCTCGGGCGCTGTTTACATCCGTAAATGCAGAAGCCACTTCATCCGGTGGATACGCTTTTTGTAAATTGATGCCTACTACCAAAAGTCCACTGCCGTATTCATCCAATCGTTTCTGCGTCTCAGCACGAATGTTGTTTTGCAAAGCCTGGCGTTCGGTGGTGAGGATCACGTCCACCGGCAACTGGCTAACCAGCGAGGTGACGGCCTGCCGGACGGCATCCCGCACCAGACGGTAGGGTGCATATTGGACATTGACGAGATAAGCTGCGGGGTCACGCACCTGGTATTGAACAACAATTTCAACATCGATCACGTTGGTGTCTCCAGAAAGGACCTGTAGTTTTGTCGGCGGCTCAGGGTGATCGTGTCCTTCCTCCGGTTGTGGCACGCCAACGATTTCCCGCCTGACATCACTGACATTGATAATATCCACCCGGTCGACCGGCCAGGGTAAACGATAGTGGGCTCCTGGAGCGGCGCGTGGCTCGATAACCATCCCAAAGCGTCGCACAACAGCAGCTTCTCCCGGATCCACTACATAAACTCCTGTGAGAAGATAAACAGCAATTGATAGGCCAATTATCCCCAAAATTATCCGCTTTGGCCGGAGATGACCAAAAGTGGCTTGAAGATCTTCCCAAGGGGTTTCGCCATCACCAATAAGAATCTGAAACATTTTTCGGATGGCTTGTCCGACTTGCCTTAGCCCAGCACGCCAATCCAGCGGTTTTCTTTCTGGTGGTTGAGATGAGTTGGTTGTCATAGGGCACCTAATTAGATCCCGAATCTGATGTCGGGGTCGTAGAATCGGTCTGAGGACTGGTCGCCTCTTCCAGATTTGTGATCGATGGGTTAAGGTACCTCAGTAGTTCAGAGTTGGATGGCAAGATCAAAGTTGTATTATTGTCGACAAAAACCTCATAGGACTGCAAAGTGCGCAGGAATTGGTAGAATTCAGGGTCTTTCCCAAAGGCAGCAGCATAGGTGGCTATTGCTTCGGCGTCTGCCTGGCCGCGAATTTCGGCCGCTTTTTGGTTCGCATCGGCCAGAATTTGTGCTCTCTCCGTATCCGCGGCAGCTCGAATTTTGGCTGCCTGTTCCGTACCTTCCGACCGGAACTGGCGAGCAATCGCTTCGCGTTCGGCTTTCATACGCTGAAAGACGCTGGTTAAATTTGCCTGGGGAAAGGTGAGCTGTTTGAGACGTACATCCGTGACGGTAAAACCATACTGCTCTGTCCGGCTGGCGGAAGCTTGCGCCACGGTATTCAAGGTGTTGGATAGTTTTAACTGCTCGGTATTTACGGTAACAAGCTGGCTTAATTCCACCTTTCCAAGCGCTACGCCCAACTCGGATGCGATCATGTCAGCCAGGCGGGTTTCCGCACCGATCGGGTCACGCACCGATTTTAGGAACAGCAGTGGGTCGGTTACTTTCCAGGTTGCATAAGCTTCGAGAACGATGTTCTTTTTGTCAGCCGTTAAAAATTCGGTTTGCGGTAAATTAAAAACACTCAGTTGGTTGTTTATATGGGTGACGCTCTGGATCGGGTCAGGTAATTTGACGTATATACCAGGGCTGGTAATCACCCGGACCGGCTGCCCAAATTGTGTAACGATTGCATTTTCCGTCGCATCCACCTGGAAAAAGACCAGATTGGCTGCAAGAAATACCAAAGCGATCAAGAAAAGTACGAGATTTCGGACGAGTTTCATGAGGTTTGCTCCTGAAGGATGCTCTGTGATAAAACGAGAATTACGAGTTTCAGCATGGTCACTTCTCACGGCTGCGGTGGAAAAGTGCTCGCGCTGTTGACGCCAGGGAACCATAAATCGGTGGATTGCATGCGCACAGCCGAGTCCAGCACGAACTTGCGTGCCCCGGGCAGGACTCGTTCGACAGATTCCAGGTACAGGCGCAGGCGCGTAACGACCGGAGCCTTGGCATATGCGCCCTGCTGGCTGGCGAACTGGGCTGCTTCACCGCTCGCCAGGGCGATTTTTTCAGCCTGGTAGGCATTTGCGGCCTGAATGGCCTTTTCAGCATCACCACGTGCGACTGGAAGAATTTCGTTTTGATAAGCGAGCGCTTCATTGATAAAGGTATTTCGGTCTTCCCGAGCACTGGCCACATCACGAAATGCTTCTGCTACTTCTGGCGGCGGACTGCTTTCAAGCAGTTGAATGCCGGTGATCTGTAAACCGGATTGATAACCATCTAGTGCGGATTGGGTCAGGCCTGCGGCTCGTTGTTGAATGGTAGATTTATCCATTGTGAGCAATGCATCTACGGATTCACCGGCGACAACTTGACGCATGGCAGCTTCTGACGCCCGTTCGATCAAAGTTTTCGGATCAACAGTATTGAGAAGGAAATTGACCGGGTCGTTGACTTTGTAATGGACACTCAACCGGATGTTGAGCTGGTTTTCATCCCCTGTCAGCATCAGGCTGGCCGGTGTTTCTAATCGGCGAATTTCGTCTAACTGAACGATATCTACGCGGTCAACCGGCCAGGGCAGCCGATAGTGTAAGCCAGAACCCAGATTCGGTGAAGCTACTGCTCCGAACCGCCGGACAACGGCCGCCTCTCCGGGCTTGACGATGTAAAACCCCGAAAATAGATACACTCCAAGGAACATTGCCAGTCCAACAGGCAGAAATACCCGCCAAACTGTATGAGAATAATTGTTGTGTGCGTGGCCAGCATGGCCTTCTACATCAATCTCGGTCCGGTGACGAAGCGCATGGATGGCTGAGGAGGCGATTTCATAACCTGAAAACAAAATAAACACCACCACAATGGCGGCAGCAGCCCGATCCAGGTTCGGCAGCCCCAGGGCAGCCCCAGCTAACCCAGCAACCACAACAACAGAGGCATAAATGTCCATCTGTGAGTGGTACCCTCCGGCGATGAGCGCCGGTGAATTGGTCTGGCGGCCTACATAGAGTTTGTAGCGCGCAATAAAATAGGCCGCCGCGACGGTGACCAGTGAGGCCAGGGTGATGGGAACCAGATTTCTCAGTTCAGGGGATTCGCCGCCTAATACTTCTCGTACGATGTCAAACCCAACATAGAAAATTGCCCCTGCCACCGCCAGCGCCACCCAATTCTCGGCCATATTGACGCGGTTGCGTGCCTTGTTGTGGTTTGCTTCCCACTGGCTGATGAGCAAGCCGACGAATACGAACCCCCCAATGACAGCGTCGGCAATTGAGTGAAGTGCACTGGCCCGTAAGGCCAGGCTGCCCGAAGCACCAGCCAACCATAGCTTAAAGGCAATTAATAGCAAATTGATGATAATCGTGATCAAGACAGTTCGTTCTTTTCGGTTCATATCATTCCATTCCTCCTGTTTGTAAGAATTAGCGATTGCTTTCCCCGAAAGTCAGTTCGGTTACAAGGAAAATATCGACTGAAAGTTATTGACTAACATAGTCCCAAAGACTGACTTTTCCATAGACTTCATTCCGTAACTCAAAATGCAAGTGTGCTCCAGTAGAGTTACCTGTATTACCCACTGTACCGATTAATTCCCCTTGCGCTACGCTTTGGCCACAGGTCACATTTGCTACACTCATGTGAGCGTATGCTGATTGCCACCCATTCCCATGATCGATGACCACCAAATTCCCGTAACCATACTCGCTCCAACCTACGAAAACAACAACGCCGCTATCGGTGGAATAAATCGCATTTCCTTCTGCGCCGGCAATATCCAATGCAGGGTGGATACTAGAAAAGTCATACCCTGAGAGTGAGCGGGCGACGGTGGGCCAAACAAATCCACCAGTACCAATCGCCCCCTGGTAGACTTTTCCGCAAGAGCCCGAACCGTAATAAGCCGCCACTGCCGGATTGCTTCTTGAAATGGGTGGAGGACCCCAATCCTGAAGTGCTCTGCGGCCACCTGGAATGATAAGCCAGGTTCCTTCCTGAATTGAAGCCAAAGTCGGTTCGGTAATAAACGGGTCCAGGTTGTTTTCAGGCCATAAAAGAATTTCTTCAGGCTTGACCTTGAAGAAATTTGCGACGGATTCTAGACTATCGGATTGCTTCCACTGGTAATACACACCGTCGACGGGCAGGATCTTTAGCTCTTGACCCGGCCGTAAAAATTGGGGGTTGTCGCGTAATATCTCGTAATTTCCCCACAGTACAGTCTCGGGCTTTAAGCCATATTTCTCGGCGATGAGGAATAAATTATCCCCAGGTTTTACTTTGTAAAGAATAACTGCCCGAGATAATTCTGAAATGGTGGTTTTCAATAACGCCAGACGCCGAATGCCATCGTTGAACTCGGTTTGTAAGTATGTGTACTCGGGTAATTGAACTTCTTCTGATCGTTGGGTCGCTGTTCGAACGAGATTTGAATTCATTCCTGACAAATTGCTATTCTCCACTTGCATTTCCTGGAAATCTTTTGATTGTCTATTCCCGGATAAAGAAAATCCGGAAACCAATCCGATCGGAGTAAGCAATACGATCACTACCATTAGAAGCGTCCGGACCAGTTTTGACCTTTTCAAAAGTAAGTCTACCAGCGTACCTTTTATTCGTAATAAGGGGATGACATGCCTTTCGTTGGCTCTTTTTTTTATAACCATACTGTTTTTTCGGGCGATCTCAACTTCCTCCCACATTTTGCCCGCATTGAGGACAAAATCCGGCATTTGAGGGCACAGTAAACCCACAAGCCTGGCAAATGGTTGTTGTGTTTGTCAGGTTCGAACCGCAAGCCTGGCAATATTTGCTGCCAATTTGGTTTCTTGCTCCACACTTTTCACAAACAATCCCTTGAATGTTTTGCGCTACCATGGTCAAATCGTTCCCACAGGCAGAGCAATATCTATTTCCAACATTATTATCTACGCCGCATTTTGTGCACACCATAGATGATCTTTCATAAGAAGGGGTCTGGCGACCATGGTGGTCTGAATTCGACTTGTTGCCCCCTTTCCAGTTTTGACGGTTGCGACGATCAAATAAGTTTTCGAACAGGTCTTCAAGAAAGTCCATTTCCAACCTCCATAATATACTGCGAGGGAATCTTATGAACCGCTACGCGAAGATCAACGCTTTAAGTCATTGGTTGCGATCTTTCTACGATATCGCTCGGGATCCTGGTCAAACGTGGTCAGGCATCTACGCGTGCAGAAGTAATACATCCGTCCGAGATACCGATACGACCATCGCGCCCTGCGGGAGAAAAACGCTCTTCCACATACTGGATCTTTCACTTTGTTTTCTATTGCAGATAGCCTCCTCAGTTCATGCAGTTGTTCAATGCTATGATCATTTCGAGGCATTGAATGCGTTACTCGACTGACTCTGGTCTCGATCCCACAATAAGATCAATGTCACTTTCCTTGCTATTACGAACAATGGTGAGTGTTACTGCTTGCCCCGGCCGCGTTTCTAAAGCTATGTAAACCAGCAAGTCGTTGAACGTATTGATGGATTTTCCATCGATTGCGATTACGACATCTCCGCCTACTTCCACAGCCCGGCCATTGACAAGTTGTTGTTTGTCTGCCCCGCGAATGCCTGCTTGCTCTGCTGGTCCACCCGGAGTCACCTCCACCAGATAAGCTCCAGCAGCGTTAGGCAGGTTCATCGCCTTGATCAGACTGGGATTCACATCTCCTCCCCGGACACCCAACCAGGACCACTCGTACTTTCCCTTTGAAATGAGTTCCGGAATGACCTGATTGACAATATTCACAGGAATCGCAAAACCGACCCCACTATTACTTTGGGATTGTCCATCCGTTTCGATTTGCGCATTGATGCCAATGACGTGGCCATGAAGATCCAATAGCGGTCCTCCTGAATTACCAGGATTGATTGCAGCATCCGTTTGAATCGCTTGAGGAATAGAGAAAGGAGTCAGTGCGGGGATCGTTCTTCCTAATGCACTAATAATCCCTTTAGTCAATGTTCCATCCAGGCCGAAGGGATTTCCAATCGCGACAACCGTCTGTCCGACTGCCAATTCCTGCATATTCCCAAGGGGCAAAGGAACAACCATATCAGGCACTTTATCTACCTGAATAACCGCCAGATCGCTATTTCGATCTACTCCAATTGTTTCTGCTGATTGGATCTGGCCATCAAAAAATGTCACATCGAGTTGTTCGGCATCTTGAACGACGTGCGCATTCGTTACAATTCGACCTTTATCATCGAAAACAAATCCAGACCCCGTTCCAACTGGCACGATTCCTTGTGGCGACTGCTGGTAAACGGTAATATTCACTACAGCGGGATTGGCCTGGTTATATAAATTGATCAGCAAATCCTCTTGATTTTGCGGATTGACGGAATTGGATTTACCTTGAACCGGTAAGGTCTGAGTTGTTGTTGGTGTGAGGTTCGGGTTCAGGTTGTTGATCGATTTCGTTGTGTAAGTAAATGCCGCACAGCCTAATAGAGGGGTCATCGCAAGAACTAAGAGTATAGAATTACGGAATTGTTTTGTGTTCATGGATTACGCTTATCCCAAAAAAAGATGTCACCAAGAAATCATAACGGTCCAAAATTAGAAACTTTTGAACAACTTCTGACAAATAGATTAATTGAGAAAAATTTTCTTTGTTGAATAAAACCGATCCTTGCCATTAGCATTGGCAAGGATCGGGAGAGGAGAAGGAGGAGACAGTTCTAGTGTAAGACTGTTCTCTAAATATTTACTAAAAAACTTCTGACAAAAGGATGAGTGTTGCTCCAATAGAATACAGGCCACCTTCAGAAAGGATCTCATCATAGAGGTTGACCAGCTCATCTCGGAAACGCTGGTATAGGATCTTGCTTTTGTCCGACGGCTTACTATAAACGCTGATGGATTTCGTTGTTACTCGGCCTATTTTCCCTTCATCCACATCGGGATCAAAACCTTTCAGAGGCCAGAATGCTAGACCGCCTAACCAACTTGCAGAACTGATCAGAAACTTCCGGCGAGTATACATGGTTTTTTTACATTCATCCTCTCTTGGTGTGTTTTAGAAAGTTTTTCGTTTAGATTTTTTATCTCAAAGCTCCATATCCTTCTGGTGCAATTTGTTCGGGCAAATCAATGCTAGCCGTTGTTCCCTTTCCAACCTGACTCTCGATCTTCAAATCACCCTTATGTTCGCGGACGATCCAGCGTGCGATCACCAGTCCCAGTCCGGCGCCCGGGAGTGTAGATGGTGCGTTTCCACGGGAAAAGGGTTGAAAGAGACGCTCCATACTTTGCGTGGAAATTCCTGAACCTTGATCAGAAATTTGGACCAGCACGCGGTGGTTATGGCATCGCAATGCCAATGCTACCGGCGAATGGGGAGGGGAAAATTTTATAGCATTATCGATCAGGTTCAAAAGAACTTGTCTGAGTCGGTCCGGATCACCCAGTATATATGAAGGTTCACAAGCAATGATTTCCACCTGGTTGTTGCCCCAGGATGAGCGACTTGTCTCATACATTTCCATAAACAGATCATCAAACCACATTGGTTCTAACTGAAGTCGCCATCCTGCATCCGCCTGGGCAAGGAGAAGCAAATCATCTAGCAGTCGTGAAACATGTCTACCTGTGCGTTGAAGTGCTGCAATGGCTTCAGCGCGGCGTTCTTGATCTTCGTGGAATCGTGCCAGCAAGTCAATGTTCCCGATCATCGCCGCCAATGGAGTTCGCAGTTCATGGGCAGCCTCGGCCAAAAAACGTCGTTGCCCTTCAAATAATGATTGTAAACGGTCGAGCATTTCATTAAATGTTTTTGCCAGCTGGCCGATCTCGTCTTGTGGGCCTGAATACTTGACCCGAGCTAAAAGGTCTTCCGCCCGTACAATGTCGCTGGCTGCTCGTGTAACATTGGCAACAGGGCGAAGGCCCATGGATGCAAGCACCCAACCGCCAACGAATCCCAGAACGATCACAATAAGAATTCCCCCCATATAAATCATGCGAAGACGGCTTAAAGTTGCTTCCAGGCTGGCAAACGACTGTCCAACCTGTACGGCGCCGATAACCGCACCGTCCCGAACAAGCGCCTGGTGAAACAAGCGTACAGACTGTCCAGATATGGATATGGTTGTATATGGATTTGAATTGTTCGACAGCTGACCATTGTTTGTTAAGTCTAGGGGAAGTTCCTGGGTCCCTAAATTATATGAATGGGAAACCACATTTCCGCTCGCATTTGTTATCTGCAGATACACGCCTGGGGAGCGAAATTCGTCCGTACGGTTCGCCGTAATTCCTTCGATTGGCCGGTTGGGCACGACTGCAATCGCATCTGCAACGTGATTGGCGCGCTCTCCGAGCGTTCGGTCGATTTCTTCTCGTAAAGAAATGGATAAAACCTCGTATGAAACGATCGAAAAAATAACAAGGCTCACGATCATCAAGCCCAAATGCCATAAGGTGAGCCGCCAGCGCAAGGATATCATCGCTCTTCCTCTTTCAGTATGTACCCAACGCCAAAAACTGTGTGGATCAGCACAGGCTCTCCCAATTTGCGCCGTAATCGCCCCACATACACATCAAGCACGTTACCACCGACGCATTGATCGAAGCCCCAAAAACGATTTAGAAGCACTTCCCGTGAAATCACTTCTCGGGGGTGGGACAGGAAGAAAACGAGCATCTCATATTCTGTCTTTGTTAGCAAAATACTTTTTTCGTTTCGGTGAGCTGTTTGCATAGACAGATCCAAATCTAGATTTGAAAAAGACATCACCTTTTCGCCTGCATTTGTCCGCCGCAACAAAGCTCGAATTCTCGCCAATAATTCCTCAAATTCAAAAGGTTTCCCTAAATAATCGTCAGCGCCGGCATCCAATCCCGTCACCCGATCTCCAATCGAGTTGCGAGCGGTGAGCATCAGGATCGGAATGCTATAACTGCTTTCCCGGAACTGCTTACACGCTTCAATCCCATCCATTCCAGGCAGCATGAGGTCTAAAATAAGTAGATCGGGATGGAACTCGTTCTGGATGGATAAACCGGTTTCAGCGTCGGCGGCAAATCCAACCAGATACCCCTCGTAAGTTAAACCTCTTCGCAGGTAATCAGCAAATTCGAGGTTGTCTTCGATAACGAATATTTTTGTTGACATTGGCCTTCCTAAAACCCTTACGCCAACCTTTATCTTCCAGCATAACTATGCTGGCCAAATTGCAACAGTAGCTTTTTTTAGTCTTCTTTTACCTCAACAGAAGTCCCGCCGGGCCAAGGGATGGTTTCATCCCCTGGATCTAATGATATGGTGGGCAATGTCCACCGAAAAATCCATTTGGCATCATCTGGGCTGGCATTCACACAACCGTGCGACATGGGTTCGCCAAAGTTGTTGTGCCAGAAGGTTGAGTGGATCGCCACACCATTTTCTGCAAATAGCGATGTCCAGGCAATGGCAGGTAGATCCCAACCGCCCCCGGAAGATCCCCCGCTCATATGGAGAGAGATGAGTTTGCGCCAGATAGGGAATTTCCCCACAGGTGTTGCCCAGGCATCGACTGCATTGCCCCAGGCATCCCATAATGCGCCGGACGAGATCCGGCAAAAGTAGACTTCATTTCGACCTTCAAAACATGACAGGGTCTGACGGGGAATATTGACTTCCACCCGTTTTTCTGCCACATTTAGATTGATAGGTGAGACTTCTTCTGTCGTCAGTGGCCGAAAGGCTTCACCCGATGCCCAATAAATATCCCCATAATTACCAAACGGTTCGTTGACTCTATAGAGGATTCGTCCATCCTGAGCCAACCTCGTCTGGTCGACCCAGGTGATTTGGCTGTAATATAGCCGGGATGGTAAGTTGTTCTCTATTCGATTACGCAGACCCGGCGACCGTGCGGGAGGATTAGCTAACGTAAGATCAACGTAAGGCACGCTCACTTCTACCCACATTCCTGGCCCGCGGCTGCTATCCGGAAGTGATTGGTCCGGTTGATTAGGAATGTTGCGGACAGGCTGCAAGTAAGGAGCCCAGATATAACCTTCGGGCGTTTCCACATACCTTTGGTTATTTCGGTATGCATTGGTTCCAACGACTTCACGAGCCCATTCAACAATCGCGTCTTCGTAAAGGACACTCACCGTCTGGCTATCTGCGTTTGGACGATGCTTAACCTCGACCTTGCCAACGTTGACTCGGCCAAGTCTTTCTGCGGCAGGAAATTCAAATATATCGAGATATTTACTCGCCGGTCGTAAAAGAAAGCCGGCAACCATCAAGAATGAATCTTTGATAAATTTTCGACGCGAAGTGAACATAGGTCTTTCCTGCTTTTATCGATGTCGTTAGGGAGCCATTAAATAATCCTTAGATTGATATTGCCAACCAGTATTCCACCGAGCGTTAGCGCCTTAACAGGATATAGGTTCCTTACAGTTAATTGTTCCGAACGAAATCTAAGGCGTATTCAGCATCGAAATAACCTGGATGCACAGCCAATGCTTCATCGATAACTTCTCATTCATAAATTTGAAGCCTGTTGCTTGGGGCCAGTTCTACGATCATTACGCTCCACCTGCGCCATAGAAACTGGGATCGGTGGGTGTCTGACCTGAAGCATCCCAGACATACACCCAATCACCCTCTTTGGCCCATTGGAATAACCAGTTTGCATCCCCCAATGAGAAGTTCACACAGCCATGCGAACCGGCTACCCCAAACCAGGGTCGCCAATACGCACCATGTAAAGCCCGGGCTTCGTCGAAATACATGATCCAAGGTACATCTTCCAAATAATAATAATCCGATTTATCAGCTTCGAATGCACCGGTCATGGTTTCAAAAGGTTTTTTCTGATAGATTTGAAAAAGGCCCGGCCTGGTATAGAACGGCTCACCGCCAGTCGAGACCAGTGTGGCAAATACCAGCTGGCGGTTCTCATACACCGTGACGATTTGGTCATACAAATCTACGGAAATCCAGCGGTCTCCGGTTCCCCCTTTTGGTGGCGTGGTATCTACCCTCGCACGGCGAGCTTTGAGATAAGGGACCCATTGGTCCATCCCAATCAGGTACCATTCCATCCCTTCCGCTTCAATCACTTGATAAATTGGAACAAAAGATTCTCGGTAAATAACATCACCTACTTCCTGGGCAGTAAAACTGGGCTGGGACCGTGCCCGGATCGTATCGATCACCCAGCCAAACCCACTTGATGGTGTTTTTGAAAATAAAACCCCCTGAAATGTGGAAGACCCGGCTGGTGATGCGCGCACCCATTCACCGCTTTTCAGCATAACAAATGAGTTTCCATCGATGCGCGATTCCTGGATATAAGAAACGTAACGTAATCCATTCCCGGGCGCAATTGACCGAACCGAGTTTACCCCACCAACCGCATCATCCAGCGTGGCATATAAGCGAACGGGTTCAGTGGGATCGATGTTGATCTTGGCGATAAATGCCGGATTCCTGGTTAGATCTTTGGGAGGAGATACCACCGGCAAAGGTCGCAATGGATAGCTCATTCCCATTCGGGCTAATTGGGTTAATGTCTGTGAGGGCCCTAATGGTAGACAATCTGCCGGCGGAATTAGATAGACATCGGGAAGGCAGAGGGGCATGCCTGGATAAGGCTCGCCTGGCTCCTCAATACTGGCTTGACCTGTTTGCATGTGAATTGAAAGGGCAACAAGGATGCTGATCGAGATCAGGACCCCTTGTAAAAGTTTCATTTGAGATTTTCCTTTCTGATGAGAATAATTCGGCAATTGCCGTTACACACAGCGGGCTTGTTTTCTTCGAGTATCATGTCATCGAGACCTTCGATGACATTGATAAGTCCTTGGGGGGGAAGCACCTGACCACTAATCTTGAAACCTCTGTACCATCGGTAAAGACGAGATGGCCAATCCTTACCTTTCAAGGAACACTCCCAAGAAACTAGCCGGCCGCCTGGACGAACGACGCGCCATGCTTCACGCAATGCTTTAGCATGATCCGTTTCGTTGCCCAAAATTGGGCTAAATATCACCGCGTTAAAACTTCGATCTCCATAAATAAGCGATAACGGATCCATTATTTCCAGCGTGACGTAATGGCCCTTCGTTTGCACACGCGCTTTTTGCAGTTTTTGAGCGCTGGAATCGGTACCAGTAATCCATATACCTGGTGGAAGTAATGGGATATCCTTGCCCGCACCCACTCCAACAATCAGCAGCCGTTCCATCGGTTGAAGTCGAAGCATGTGAATGGCTTGTTCGCGGGAGGATCGTAATAACAGATGAGATATCCAATCATCTGCAAGGGCGAAATTATTCGACAGGATTAGACCAAAAAGCTTCTTCATCACTCATTGTCTACAAACGATCCGTGCACTGTTATCCTTCGGGGTTGGCAGTTAATCTCTTTGCTCAAGGGGAACCACCTCTTTGGGAAAATAACTCAAAGAACATGATCGACACCTCCCATCATTCATGGCATAAGGCTCCAAGGATTTACCAATCCACCAAGATAGCGGGTTTCAAAATGTAAATGCGGTCCGGTAGAATTGCCAGAGCTTCCGGATGAGCCGATCGCAGAGCCTTGATAGACGCTGCTTCCGCAGGAAACCGAAACCTGACTCATATGTGCATATAAGGTTTGATAACCATTCCCATGATCGATCATAACCATATAGCCATACCCTGAGTTATTCCATCCGGCATAAACCACAAGTCCGCTGTCAGAAGCAAACACGGGCGAGCCCATATTCGAGGCAATATCCAGGGCTAGATGCCCCGACCAGTAGTCATTCCCGGACAGGTATTTATTGACAGCCGGCCACACAAATGTACCCGTGCCATAAGCTCCGTCGGTGGTATCACAAGCGCCTGGGCCTGCCAATGTTTTGGAGACCCCTGATTTTCCCCGTGGGATGGTCGGCATGACCCAAGAGACCATCTCGCGCGTCCCTCCTGGGATCATCACATAAGTATCTGGGGAAACCTCCGGATCGATTATGTCTAATCCGTTTTCTGGCCATAAGAGAATCGCGTCAGGATCGACCCGAAAGCGTGCGGCTATATCGGGGATCGTGTCTCCTGATTTCCATTTGTAGTAAATCCCATCCGATAATGGAATGTTTAAAACCATGCCAATGGTTAACAACTCCGGATTATCATTAAACGTTTCCGGGTTTGCCCACAGGATTGTTTCGGGTTTGATGTTGAACTGCTTAGAAATTTTGAATATCGAATCGCCTTTCATGACAGTATAAATGATGGCATTGAGATGCTTCTCTTCCTGGACAACAGTCTGGAGGATTGCCATTCTTTGAATCCCATCAAATTCGGTATTAGCCACGAAACCAGGAAGGGCGACATCAGGCGGGGGCTCCTTGGCCAACATTGTTCTCTCTGTTTCACGATTGACTGTTTCCGTGACGGGTTGAATCCCAAACAATTGGAGCCAGGTAAACCAGAATAAACCGGATACAACCATAACGGTTATGATCCAACTGATGGCAAATGACAATTTCTGAAGTTTGCTCCTCGACAAACTAAACGGTTGTAAAATGGCCGATTTCATTCGTTGGCTTACCTGCTTTTTCCCTTGTTTCTCTGCGCTATGAAAGAAGCTCAATTCGATTTTGAAAGCGCGCGGCGGATTTCCTGGCTTAAAATATCATATTGACTACCATTTTCAATCAATTTCCCATTTACGAGTAAAGAGGGTGTGCTCCTAAGTCCAAGGTTTTGGGCTTCCAGCGTTTCTGCTTTCACCTTATCGGTGTACTTACCGGTTGCCAGGCATTCGTTAAAAGTATCGGTCTGTAAACCTAAATCAACAGCAAATTTCTCTAAGTTCTCTTTCCGGAATGCACCCACATTTTCACCGTCCTGGGAAGAATACAGTTTCTCGTAAAACTCCCAATACTTGCCCTGTTCATTGGCGCATTCAGCAGCTTCAGCTGCCCAGAACGACTCTTCGCCAATGAATTGAAAACTACGGAAGACGAAACGTACTTGTCCGGAATTTACAAATTCCTCTACAAGTTTTGGTTTGATCGTTGACGCGAATCGTCCGCAGGCCGGGCATTGATAATCGCCGTACTCGACCACCACAACAGGTGCATCGACTTCACCCATGCTCTTATCCTGGCTGGTTTCGACCGGCTCGGCTTTAGCTTTATTCTGGTTCTGTTGCAGCGCAATGGCCCCCATCCCGATGAGCAATACAGCGGCGATTACCCCAATCACCCACCAGTTGGCCTGCTTCCGTGCGTTTCTGGACCGTTTGCTTGAATTTGACTTTGCGTATTTCTTAGCCATCTCATCACCTTTCTTGTTTCGTGTTTTTATAGAACCCATATTAAAAGGACCAACCCAATGAGCGCCATCACTCCACCTGTGATCCCGCGTACTTTGTGGGACGATGCCCGCTCCCACGCTTGAATCTTGGCCCCCATGACGGGGTTTATTGCAAGGATCAGGATGATCACCAGCGGCATAATAAACATCAGGTTATACAACGCCAGGTATCCAAATCCTTCCCAGAAACTGGTCTGGCTGCCCAGCAGTCCTAAAATAGCAACGTATGGTCCACCAGAACATGGAAAACTCTCTAATCCCATCAGGGTACCTAGTACGATAGTAGCGGGCAAAGTTGCGCGATACATCCAATTTTTTAGACCCTCTTTACCAATTTCGGGGAGTTCCAAACGAATAGGAAACTTTGGAAATATCGCCCCCAGGAGATTGGTCAGACCAAACAGGATCAACAAGCCTGCCCCCACCTGTCCCAGCCAATGACCTTGTACCAGGGAAGTCGCGCGGAGCAAACCAAGGCCGACTAGAAAATAGATGATGTACACACAGGCGATGTAAACCAATCCCATCCGGGCAATGGCTGCCCGCCTTTTTCGGATGGTAAATAAAAAGGTGATGAAAAAGAGCAGAATCGCCATGGCGCACGGGTTGATCCCGTCAACAAGCCCGGTTAATAGAACAGCCGGGAGCAGCTTGTTTTTTGCTCCGACAATGCTTGCGCTTTCAAAAGATGCCTGGTTTGCCTCAAACCAGGTCAAGTAGGTGGTTATGGGTTCATTTACTTTGTAAGTCTGCACAGGGCCAGCAAAAGCCCAGGCTTTATAACCATCTTCCTCGCCCTCTTCGCTGTAAACCAATAACCGATTGGGAAGTTCTTGGGCAGATAGCAAGCCTTCAACCACGTGCCTGGGCGGCTCACCCTCCAAGATAATCTGGCCATCATCGATGAAGGTGACCAGATGACTTTGCAGTTCCAGTGGTACACCCAGGGAATCGTTCTTTTGGTTCAATTCCTTGCGGTTTTCCCGCTGGTTAATATAGTCTTTTCGAACCATCTCGACCTGGTTGGCCTGGAGGATTTCATATAGTTCGCCATTGATATAGGTCGCGCACTCGTCACATGCTTCGTTGTAATAGACCACTGCCTGCCGACCGGTGCTGTTGGCATTGACTGGCAGCGCGGAGAGAATGAGCGTGAAAAAGGTAATGGCAATCAATAGAAGTTTTTTCATGTTTGTTCCGAGGTCCGTTCTTAGCAGCATGTTAATGTTTTGGGCAACTCACCATCGGCAAGCGGCCCGAAGGGATTGCCATACTGGCGAATATTAGCAATCATCATCCGATTGGCATCCGTTTCGATGCCGGCAGAAATTAAGCCTGTTCTGAGGGTCTCACCACCTGGGTCGTGCCCAATTGGGCAGACGACCCGGCAGGTACGACATAAGGTACATTGATAAAAGACCAGGCTCTGAAGACCTGCGGATGCTAACATCGCGCGGCCACGGGGGCTAAACTCTTCTTGGAGATGGATCTGAAAAACCGGACAGACCTCCCGACAAAGGCCGCACTCGGTGCAGGTAGGGTTTTCAGCAAGGTGAATCAACATAGCTTCCCTCGGTTGAAAATATGCTGTGGGTCGAACTCCCTTTTTAGCGCCAGGACTTCCGCCTTCAATGCCTCACTGGCCCACTGCCGCTTTTTCAGCCCCATCCCGTGTTCTCCACTGATTTGCCCACCTGAAGCTGAGACACGGTGGTACAGCTCCACGATGCGCGCATCATCTCGCAAGAATCGGGGATGCAGGATACCCACCCCCAGATGACCAAAGACAGGGATGTTTTGCGTTGTTAGCCAGTCCAGGTTGTCTTCCAGGGCTTCGGGGGGGAACTGGGGATCCTCGGAAATGGGGAACCCCGTCTGGGTTAACCGGCCAGACAGGCTTTCTCGCGCTCCCCATAGGTTTGCCATCTCAGCAGGGTCATGAATCTCCCCTTCACCACTATAGTACTCGGCCAATACACAATGTCTTGCCGTCCACCCGACCAGCCCAGCCGCATGGGGATTGAGATATTCCAATGCAGAAAGGGTAGAATTTGTTTTCAATTGTTTTACTTGGTTCAGCATGTCCGCCAGGTGTTCAAATGAGAACAGGGTGAGTGAGCGGCTCTTGGGGATTACAGTAAGCCGAAGCGTGGCTTGTACGATCATCCCGGTGATCCCTTCCCGGCCAGCGAAAGCTTTTTGGTCGTCGGCAGACAGTCGCTGAACCTCACCCTTCCCATTCACGACAACTACTTCCTCGACCCAATCACTCATTCTGCCGTAACGGACGGCGTGCAGCCCTGCTGCGTTGGTGGCGATCATCCCCCCGATGGTTGCCGAGCGATGGCTACCAGGGATCACTGGGAAGAACAACCCATCTGGTCGAAGCATTCGGTTTAACTGGTCCAGGGGAACGCCAGCTTCTACAATCACCTTATTGGATTTAATATCACCAGCACCGATTTGCCGCAGTCGGGAAGAATCAACCACGATTGAGTTTTGCGGTGTTGCTCCACCACATAGACCCGTGCCTGCCCCGCGAGGTACCAGATCCATCCTGGTTTCGGCAGCCCAATGCGCCAACCGGACCACATCGGTCACGGTTCTCGGCCAAACTACCCCCTGGCACAGACCCTGAATGCGGGATGCGTCCCGGCTGTAGGCTACCATCGTTTCTTCGCGCGTTGACACCTGACCGGGTAGAAATAAAGCTCCAAGGGATTTCATCGGTTAATGCCTCGCTTCCGAAACCTGTGTCAAGGCTTCACTGAACTCCATCACCTGAATATCGCCAGCATTTTCCTTAAAATGGGCATAACACAGGGGACAGGCGGTACATAACCGACCATTGTTCACCTGAGCCAGGCGTGCTTGGGCGATTGCATTTGCCAAGTCGGGATAGTTCGATTTAACGCCGCCTCCTGCGCCACAGCACAGGCTCATTGTTCGGTTATCGGCCAGTTCGACAACCTGCCAGCCGGCCTGATTCAGGAGACGCCGCGGTTCTTCATAAATATCTGACCAACGACCGAGATGGCAGGGATCGTGATAGGTTATTGGTTGCTTTCCATCTGGTTCAAGCGGAACGGGCGGGATGCTAACATTCTCAAACAATACCTGTGTAACATGGTATACATCGAGCTGGTACTCGTATTTCAGCGTGTGATAACAGCCAGGGCAATTGGTGATAATCTTGTTGATGCTGAAGCGAGAAAATGTCTCCAGGTTTTTGACCTTCAATCGTTCAAAATCCGGTTGATACCCGGCTCGCCGGACAGGGCTACCGCAGCATTGAAGTTCTCCAGGTAAGACGATAAAGTCTATACTGGCTTGCTGCAACAATCCTTCATACCGCTCCTGTACCTCAGGCAGGGCGTAACGGGTAACGCAGCCCGGATAGTACAGGGTATTCCCGCCGCTCAACTTCTTTAGCCATTTTTTGAACATTGAGCTATCCTTCCGGCCTTTGGATGGTTACTCGAAATTCCGCTTCGGCTTCTGGTTTAACCGGGTCATTACTACGCAGATAGATGATGCGCTGGATATCACCGAATAGGTTATCTTCAGCCGGGTCAAACTTCACCCGTAATTCAGCCGATTCGCCGGGCAGTATTGTGCTTTTTTCCAACTCTGCTGTTGTACATTCGCACGAGACGCTTACTTTTTCAATAATTAGGTCTGCGTTTCCGGTATTCTTGACTGTATAAAACAGATCAATCAATTGTTGAGGTTGATTCCCTAATTCCTGCAAGGCTGGTTCGATGATGATGATGGGAGCTTTATTATTACAAGCAGCAAGGAAACTTGAGACAATTAATCCCAACAAAAGCATGAAGAGTCGTTGCCGTGATTTTTTTGTATGGAAATTGGTCATGTTGACATCCTTCTTCACTCGCTAAGGGCTGGTTTCCACTGGATAGCCAGCTTCTTCCCAGGCGCGTAAACCGCCTAAAATGGGTGTTACCTTCTCGAATCCGTTATCCAACAGGATGCGTGCCGCACGGGCACTTGATTCTTCAGCCGGTCAGGTACAGTAGGTTATTATCCAAGCCTCGGGGTCGAGCTCTTTCAGCTGGCTTTCCAATTGCGCGAGCGGGAAAGAGAGTGAACCTGGGATATGCGTTTCTTCATAAGCACTACGATCTCGAACATCAATAAATACCGCGGCGCCTATTTCGTTGGCCGAAAGAGCTTCTTCCAACGATACTCGTGGCACCTCTGGAAAAGATTCTTCTTCGGATAAAACGGGCTGAGACGTCGAAGGCTGACTGGGAGGTTGTTTACTTAAGATTACAGCTGTAAACAAGAAAATTATCCCAATTCCGACAATAAGCAACGGCAAAATCGGTTTATTTTTCAAATAATCGTTACCTTTCTTTTGAGAATGAATCATTAGAAATTGAGGTCAAAAAAGGACATTATTCCTTTCCTGACAATTCAAATAGAAAGTAATCGAAACGAAGCCTATTGAATAATCAATAGGTGGTTCGAACCCGATTAATTGAGTTTTATTAGGCTATTGGAGGGTGGTGAAAAGTAAACAGATGTCCAAGCGCAATTAACTGATTATCTGTTATCGCATTGCTGATGTAAGTATTAGAATAAGCAACGACTAATTGAGGTAACCATACACCCACTTGCAGAGTGCAAACCAGGCAATCGGTATCACCGCTTGTACCTTGATTTTCTTGAAATGTACAGCAAGACGTAGGCGCAGTTATATGGCCAGCTAAATTGATGGCAGTAAGTAGTATAAGTATGATTAAAAGGGATCGTTGAACTGTTGTAACCATAGATTGTGGAAAGTGTACCTTGGTTTTATTGCTATGTCAAACTTCAGGATAAACTCAGGACTGAACCTTTGGTTTACATTCTTATCATCAAGTGGGTAATCCGGCGAGAATCATCGAGAAATATTAATAGTAATGGATTACCTAAAACACCAATCCACTTTACAACACCAGCAGAATGAGCGGGATTGAACGAAGTGGTACACTGTTCTCATCCATTACTATTCTTTGTGACAACCAAATTCTAGCGTCTCTTTCAAAATGTTTTCCTAACCTAATCCCAAGCAAATTCGCTATATTCGAGTTATATGCCAACCAACCTAGAGGAAAATTGATCTTACTCTGAGTAACTCTCTAGCAATTTAGATTGTCACAAAACGCACTCTTATTCTGAATCATTGCATCGTTCAATGTCTTCACTTATTCCCCGGATATTACCTGCAAAGGGGTAGCATTTAATTGTATCTTTAGACCTGTATGTCCGAAATAAAACCATTTCAGTGGCATAGACAATTTATAGGAACTTGAATTTTCACAGAACTTGAATTTTCACTTGCCTTTTAGGGGGAAATATGCTAATATGCTGATTAGCGTATTATTATACCAAGGAGGTTATTATGACTTTCGGACAATATATTGCCGAAAGCAGGAAAAAAGCGGGGTTCAGTCAAAAAGATCTTGCTGAACAGTTACGTAAGGAAGATGGACAATCAATTTCAGCTCAGTATCTGAACGATATTGAGCATGATAGACGCAACCCACCAGGGGAATTTATACTTATACAAATTTCATCGGAATTAAATATATCCCTTGATTATTTGCGTTTTCTCTCAGGAACCTTGCCAGATGATATAAAACTGCAAAACCATCAACCGGAAGATGTCGAGAATGCGTTTAAAGCATTTCGAAAAGCATTAAAAGGGGACAATAAATGAAATGGGTACGCGATAGAACGGGTAGATTTCCCCAACGCCCCTATTATGAAGGGCTAGAATTGGATTCAGAGTGCGAAAACATAATCTCATCTTTCCTCATAGAAAAATATGGGAAAGTAACATTACCAATTTCGACAAATGATCTGACAATATTGATCGAACAAAAAACATCTGAGCTTGATTTATATTCAGATTTAAGCAATGAAGGAAATAATGTTGAAGGTATGACTATTTTTTCCCGTAATACTCTTCCTCGCGTTCTTATCTCAAATTTCCTTTCCACATCAAGTAGCCATACTAATCGATTACGTACAACATTAACCCATGAATTTGGTCATGTGGTTTTCCATAATTTTATCTGGGCCTTTGAACAACCTAGTCTTTTCAAACCTGATTCTGGAAATCTGACGATAAAGTGTAATCGAGATACGATTTTAAATGCCCGTGATGTCGATTGGTTAGAATGGCAAGCAGGTTATGCCTCGGGAGCTTTTTTAATGCCATTGTCTTCAATCAAAGAAATCGTGCATCAAATCAATAACGATACAAATACTTACGGAAAAATTTCTGCAGCATCTGAAATAGGACGAAAAATGATTGCGAAGGTCCAATCGATGTTCGAGGTATCAGAAGATGCTGCTCGTGTTCGTCTTCTAAAATTAGACTTTATCGAAGAGGGTAATACTATTGCCCAGTCGATGAATCTCTTTTAATTTGAAGGAGTTGACTTTTTTTTGAATCGTGATACGCTAATCAGCATATCAGCTAATCCGCTAAATTAGTTACTTGGTTGATAACAAGGAGCACTGGATCAGCATGAAAACAAGTAAGAGTTTATTTAGTGAGGTATCAAATGACTGTTAGATATAACTATATTTTTCCAATACCCGAATCAGATGATGTGTTTGATGAAATGGTTCGTGATGGTTGTTCAATCGAATGGAATGATCCTATGACTCAAAAAAATGGGAGGAGTGGGCAATCACAGAATGGATTGGATGTTTTTGGTTATCCCAATGGACCAGGTGGCCGTTGCCGGGGGGCGCAATCTAAACTCCGAACCAAAGGGAAGCAATTGAGTCAGGGAGAAATCGATGATGAAATAAAGAAAGCACAATCGAGCCCTTTGAATCCAGATCAACTCATAATTGTAACCAGCACTGGTCGAGATGTTGCTTTACAAGCATATGTCGACCAAGTATCTAGAATTCAAACCCAAAATAATAGCTTCCCGGTGAAAATTTGGTTCTGGGATGATCTATTAGAGAGATTGTCAATTGAACGTCGGTATATTCTCAAATATTACAAAGACATTTTCACATCGGTCACAAATCTCCCTGAAGCAGAAGCTTTAATCGATAAACCAATTTATATGCTAATTGAGACCTGCGATGATACTTCGAATAATCCAGCAATTATTGAACGTGAAATGAGGAGGAGAGGAGTTTCAGTCTACAGAGATAAAAAACTTATAAACATCAACGGTTTTGGCCCAGACGGTGTTATCTGTGTTTATCCAGAAATTAAGGATAAACCCGATGATTTGGTAATGCAAAAATTTTCTAGCGTGGTAAAGAATTATGAATGCAGCGATTGCCCAGTTTTTGCATTCCTCCCTGATATATTCATAGCCAAATTCCAAGAATTCTTTCTCCAAGAGAATGGAAATATTTCCAAAATTCGCATTCTCTCAATGAATTCAACATTTACCAAAAACATTAGTCAAATATTCATCGAGTTATTGAATTATGGATATCGGCGTCGGGGTGCGCTACCGGTTATCGATATTTGTTGCCGATCCTTGACCAGCTTGCCGAAATCTGCCTTGCTAGATTTAGATTGGTCGTCTGATTTTATAGCTCCTTCAGATTGGCCTGATCAAACCCTTTGGGATTCCCAATTTACGCCTGTGATTAAAGATGTCGTGGAAGGTGTGACAAACCTCGGTAAGAATATCCAAATTCATTACGATTGCAGATTGTTTTTACCTCTGGCTCTAGCGCTTGGATACCATTCCAATATCCGAAAATTAAGGGCATCAGTTTGGGCTAGGAGTGTTGGCTGTAGTTCATTTTCTCAGAAATTTTGGGACTCGGATTCGACCCCGGCGCCAATTAATATTCATTCAGAAGAAATCGAAAAACCAGTCGAGCAAACGAGCCACATGATAATAGAAATTTCTTCTCAAGTGGATATCCATTCGGAGGTCAAAGGTTTCGTAGAAAAGGAAAATTTGAAATATGGGAAATGGCTGAAAATTGACTTGACGAACCACATCCATGATGGAGTACCTATAGATGCATCATATGCCATCGCGTATGTTGATCAAGTTGGCCGCTTTATAAGGCAAAACAAAGGAGGATTCACCGATCTTCACCTCTTTATTAGTACGTTGTCCCCACTAGCATTTCTAATTGGCCAACGGCTGCAGGCTTGTGGGAGGGTTCATCTGTACTGGTATATGAATCCATCATATCGGAAAGCATTTGTTCTGCAATAACCTGGAGATAAATATGACCACATTGAACGATTTGTTTATCGAATATCTTGCTTCAATTCAACCTTATTCCAAAGCGGTTGAGCGTGCTCAATTAGCACATACTTGTCTACGAGAAGATCTTGAAGGAGACGAGAGCCTGGGCGCACACATGTTGAATTCTTTTCTTTCCGGCTCTTACGGTCGATCCACAGCCATCAAAGGAATAAAAGATGTCGATGTAGTGATCCCTTTTGATTACTCATTTGAAGAGCTTTTAAAATTTTGCCAATCAAATGAGACTACACAACACTGTCTCCTCAGGTTAGTTCGTGAGGCTATTGAACGCTCGGGAAGACATGTCGAATCATCAACAATTCGTCGCCGATCAATATTAGTAAAACTTACCGATACTGTTAATGGAGTCGCTGATGATGAACCCGATTTAACATTAGACATAGTCCCGGTCATTCCACAAACATATAAATCAGGGGAATTGGACCAATATACCGATCCACTTTGGATTGCGGATAAAGATTTGGATCAATGGCTATCGACATATCCAAACTCGCAGTTATCTGATAGCGAATCAAGAAACGAGGAAAGTTCATATCTCGTTGATCGTCACCATTACAAGCCTTTAGTAAAAATAACGAAAGCTTGGAAGAAAGTTCACTTTGGTAGCCAGAAAACACCTAAAGGTTTTTTCTTGGAATGCATGGTAGCTGAATTTCACAATCCTGATGCAGAAAGCTGGATCCTTGCTTTACGTGATATGTTGAAAAATGTTTGTGATACATGGGGAAATCCTGATTATTTTATCGCTTCACCAACTGTTGTTGATATTTCAAAGTCCTCGGCAAACCGTATTCCTTTGGTTAAGGTTGAAAAGCCCGAAGATTTGAATAGAGCAAAGAATATTGTCAAGAAGATGCGACGGCATCTCGAACTCATTGAACAGGCGATTGATGAAGCTGATACTGATTTGAATAAAGCAGCTAGAACTTTACAACTCGTATTAGGGTCTGATCCAGATGATATCATTTTCCCGTTACCTGCAAGCGACAAGAGTACATCATCGGATTCGACAAAAAAGGATGAGCCGAGCAGAGTGGCTATCCCTGTCGTAAAAATTAATAATCCAAATAAACCCTGGGGATACGATGGAACAAGGATTAATAATTGACCAATTTGATGAATTACGTGCTTTGTATTCTGGTCTGACCCTTCAAAAAGCCGATGGTGTCTGGAATATAAAAGGACAATTAGTCTTCATCGCAAATTTTGCAGAACAAATAATCGAAGATGAGTATTCTATCCATCTTGTTGTTCCAGAATCTTATCCAGATTGTGTGCCATTAGTTTACGAAACAGTGAACAGGATTCCTAGGTACTTTCACAAGTATAAAGATGGGAATTTATGTCTAGGTGAACCATTAGCAGTTTGGAAGACATTTTCTGAACAACCTACCCTATTGGGATTTGTTCAGAAGAATTTAGTTCCTTATCTTTATTCATACAGTTATCTGTGCAAAAATGGAAAGCTTCCTTTTGGAGAATTATCACATGGGGAACTGGGTAGAATTGAGTTTTATCAAGATTTATTCAATGTGCGAAGTGAACATTCTTTGTTTGGCTTGATTTCTATCTTAGCTCAAGGTGAATATCGAGGCCATATCAAATGCCCTTGTGGAAGCAAGAAACGGTTAAGACTTTGCCATGGACCACAAGTACTTGAAATAATGCGTTCTGCTCCACCAGGATATTTTAAATCGCTATACCAATTCATGTCTCAAAGAGGATTAGAATATTTTCGGTAATCCTCTTTACTCCGTTCCCCCTTAAGACTCTAGAGGAACGATGTAGAAAGAACGAAGTGCACGCCGTTCCATTATTAATTACCTCTTCTTTGAGAAAACCAGATGCCATCATCCTTTCCTGCTCGTTTCCCATTTCGTAATCCGTGTAGATTCGTAAGGAAAGAGTTGTAATTTAATCCACTTAAAGCAAGATTGATTTCTCCCTGTATAGCTCTCTGGCAGTTCAGATTATCACAAAAAACATACAGGTTTCCATTCGATGCTTCATAAAACTTCATCCATTTCGTTTTTCTGGAAATTTGATCCTTACTCACATCTCGCTCTACTTCGACGAATATTACCTCGCCTGTTTTTGGATCCACTGCAATAATATCTGGGATATAAGTTTCACCATTGGATAAATTAATAACTTGTGCTCGGCCTCGGATTTTGTAACCCTCCTCTACCAGGATTTCCCCGGCCTGAATATTCAGAATGGTATGTTCCGGTGAAGAATGGTGTCTTATTAGGATATCAAATTCATTTTCCTTGGGAATTTTGCCAGTTAATACCTGGTATGCAACTTGACCCTCCCGAGTCAAATGCAGTACTGCAGGCTGATTTCCACCAGAACTGGATCCTTGCTCAATAACACCACTTATCTGTTCAACCAAGATTGGGAATTCATTTGCTTCCGGTGAAAATAACCAATTCAAGGCTTCATCCAGGTTTTTGTTTGCAGTTGATAAGGAAAGGCGTTTTGCCATCTGCTTTATGATGGATGGTCGTAAAGCAATCCCCATTTCACCCATCACGAGAATTGCCGCCGTTGTTTTTTCAAAGTTCTTGGATAACTGCCAGGTTTTTACCCAATCCGGAACAGGCGTAAGGTCCCTCGATTCTTCAGTATCAAATTCTGGGGGTTGAATGTCCTGGGCTACATCATCTTTCTGAATCTGTCGAAGGGCAGCTAAGTGGGCTTCCAGTGCTGCCTTCTCTGCCTGTATATTCTTTTTCGATTCCTGTGTGGCAATGAGCTCTTGTTCCAGATCAATATATTTCTGATTGAGTTCTTTCAAGCGCTGTTTTAATTCATTTATTTCCAAGGGCTCAATTTTCTTCGATGCTGGCCCTTGCAAAGTTCGCAGCCGAACATGAATCAGATATGCCAGGTCATCATCGCTAAACGATTCCAATGGTCGGGTCGCTTTTTCGCAGGATTCGTCGTAATCCTGATCCAGAAGCCTCAAAAGTGTGACCAGCTGCTTGTGGGCATTTTCCCATAATTTCTGAGCATTGGCTTGCATTTTTTGCTCGTGCTCCTCGCTTTGCCCGATGATATCTCTGGAAATCCGAATTGATTGGTTCCGTTGGAATTCTTCTAACGTGAGATCAACCACTTGTTCTTCTCCAATTCCGATTTCATCTGGCGAGAATCTTCGAGTAATTGGATAGGCTGGTCCTGATTTTCTTGTTCTGGCGCGCTGACCCACTGTAGAGCGCTGCGAGCAGCTTCAAGATAACTCAGCGTTGTCGAGAGCATTTGCTCATGCATACCCATGCCAATTGGAGGCACCCGGGTCCGATCAACCTGTTGAGCAAGCTCAACAGCGTGCTGGAGAGTTTGTTGGGCTGATCTGGACTGTGAAAAGAGATCACCTTGTTGGTCAGTTGCAATAATGTGAGCGATCTCGCCATCCAAAGTGTTCAACTCAGATATCCATGATTGTGCGGACTTTCTGTAATCCTCCACTGCTTTGACCTCCGGCAAGAGAAGAACCGGTTTTCCCTGTTCATCCAATGGAGAAACGAATCCACCAATAATCGTAAAGATCACCACAAGACCGAACAGTATCCAACCAAGTTTTTGTAGTTTTTCTTCAGAGATCTGGATTTCCGGTTCACTAGGATTATTCACTGTCATGACCTAATTCTCCAACTTCAAGGATTTGTGTGATGATTTCCAGATCGGTAGCGGAATTTCGTTTTCCACGCTGTTTTAAATCTGCAATCACTTGTTTTCCGCGTTCATAATCAATATTGCGGATAAATTCAACTCGTTCAGCAACGACTTCAAAAACGGGGGTTGTCGTGTTTGGCCGGTAGCGCAGTTGAATATGCCCTTCAACACCGATTCGGCTGCCTTTCTGGACATGTCCGTACACCAATTCAGCCAGGGTGCCATAAACCAGTACTCTTAATCCCTTCACCGGTTTTGATTCCGGGCTGCCGTCAATCATCAGGTACAGGCGAACATATGGGATAGGGTCCTGATTCTGGGGACGCAAATAATCAAAATAGATATCCCCGGTGATGTCGCCACGTTGCCACGTAAGATTTCCTTGTGCCATAATTCGTTGTCTCCTTTACATGAATGTTTTATTGAATACGATAGTCCACAAAGTGCGTCTGGCTAATTACTCATCCAACCTGTTTCCTCCTCGATATCCAGAACCAATCCCAATGCATCTGCTAAAAGCAGGATACGATCCCTTTTCGCCTCTGCAAAAAGCATTCGCCAATTTTGATCTGTTGGGGAATAAAAAGTGAACGACTGCTCAATCAGGCGGGCAAGATTTCGCGGCTGTAATTCAGCCAGGCGTTCACTCGCTCCGCCTGCACCGACTCCAGGATTCTCTTTTAGCTTGGCAATGGCCAGACTGTACGGATTCTGGATGTTGGGTTGGGAAGCGCCATGAATGATCCAGGATACAAAAGGTAAAGCATTCTTTTCTTGATCGAGTAAAGCCTGCCGATTTTTCTTATCTGCGCGCGCCAACAATTTTTCCAATGACCAATTTCCACTCGAATCAGTCACCACCGCCGCCGATTGGCTCGAAGGATCGTTTCGCGAAATCGAAGAATCTTGGGTTGAGGAGGTATCTTTATTTCTTAGGGAATCTTTAAAGCTTTTGAGAATCTTTAAAAGGGTCTCAAAACAATCATTAGCTTGCAGATCGAGCGTCTCAAAACAATCATTGAGGATACCCTTGAGAGTCTCAGAACAATCCTTGGTTAAATCTGAGAGTCTAAAAACAACCTTTGGCTCTGTTTTGACAGTCTCAGAACAATCATTACCTAAATTTCTGATCCAAGAATCTAATTCATCCTGAACACCTTGACTTACTGATTTCACAAAAAGAGACGAAACAACCTGTTGGATGGCTTGATGTTGAGGAGTGAGCGGATCCACCCTCTGTACCTTGAATTTCCAGTTATAGCAGCCCTCAGAATTGATCCGATGATCGATTCGCTCAACAAAAAGAGCCAATAGATCCTGAAAACGTTGCCGGCGAGAAAATTCATAAACAGTGCGATCACTCAATTCATCCTTTTGTTTTTCTCGCTCTATCCAGGCTGGAAGCCAGTTCGCCACCACGCGAGCGTTATTGATCCCTAGACGATTTGCGATAGCTTGATATCCACCTTCAATCCAGATTGCATCTCGGATCTCACCTGTCTCATCATTGAAGTAGCACAGATTGCGCAAAACCAGGACAAACATGGCAGCATCTGCTCCGAGAACCGGTAACCAGTTTCTGAGGAAATACCAGGTAACCAGGATGAAATCCCCCTGACCTAACAATCGGTCAGCAAGCTGATCTACCAGGGTGCCAAGCTCTCCGTCAAGCAGGTGACCAATCAATTCCCGGATGACATCCTGAACGGTCAGATAGTGTGGAATCGTTTTGTCGAATTCTTCTTGAGGGAGCCGCGCCGGATAATGAAAGATGTCCTTTGGATTCGCGTTGATTGCCAATTGCAAAGCGGACTGAGGGGAATCCTGGATACCATGAGCCAGCAAGAAAGTTTTCAAGTCTTCAGCATCCCCAGGTGTCAGCGGGGATTCGAATAGTTTATATTTGTTGGAGGACTTTTTGGCTCTACCTGAACGCTTATCTACTTCATGATCGGTGTCAATTTTTCTAGCAAACCATCCCAGATTGCTACCGGGTTGCAGTAAGCGAAAGAAATGAGCCCGGCTGATCCCAGCCCATTGGCAAATACGCTCAGCGCGAACGGCAACTTTACAGTTCCCTTTTCGAGCCTTTCCACCGCTTGCCAGGTAATATTCCTGCCATAATGCCATGATCAAGAAAATGGCTTGTGAACCGACGTACGGCAACCAGCGCAGGTAATATACCGGTAAACGAACTACCCGGCTTGGTTCAATTAGGTAATTTCGGATGGAGCTGTAGTGGTTATCCAACTCAATGGGATTGTCCTGAGAATCTTTCTGGTCTGGATCATCTTCCTGAGAGAGATCATCCCCATCATCAATTTCTTGGTCACAGACAACGAAACGAACTTTAACTTCTCTGTTCATCACCCCCATTAGGAATCGCTGCAGGGTGGTCGTTAATCGGTTTTCTAACCACTCACGGCCATACGCATTCATGCAGCCGATCACAAAGGTGTCATCTGAAAAATCCACCAGATGGGTTGGCTTCACCCAGGTACTAAAAGCCGCCCGCGACATATCCATTTCGAGGTTAGCAATTGCCACTTGCCAGGCTTTCTCTGGTGAAAATCCAACGACTGCATTCATAAAAGAAATTCCTGTTGATAAAAAATCAATATCGAATAAAGCGAAATAAAGGCACAATTACAACCTTTGTTGGAAGGACAGTGGTTATCCCATTTCTTCCAGTAAAGACCCTTTTACGGGCTTCCTGTGATTTCAACGTCAGCAACTCCGTCTGCGTCAACGTCTGCGGCATGTCAGCAGCACGTCTGCGGCACGTCAGCATGGACGCAGACGTGGTTTTTGGAGTGAAAATGAAATTGTTAGTTTTCCAGGAAAGGTCAGAGGCCATTAGCATCACTCCAGAAATAATGTCTTTCCTATTGTCTTAGGAGACGGTTTCAGGATTAAGCTTCCATTGTGAAAAGCTTGTGAGCCTTCTATAACGAAGAAACAGACAACTTCTCCGACCGGTAAAGTATGCTCCCGCGCGATCGACCGAACTTCTTCCTTTAATAAAGTTGGAATTCGGAATGTCGCTCTTATTTCCCATTGAGGGACGACCTCTTGGTCTTTCCTGAAATTTTTCTTTTTGGGACCGCCAGCTTTCTTTTCAGGAACTGGGAATGCATCAGCTAACCATTTATGGTTTGTGGGTTCTTGAATAGGTAAGATGGTGCTTCCTTCATTGCCTTCAGAGTACAGGGTCATTCGCTGCGCCTTGGGGTACGCTAAAAGTTTGATCTCTCCATTGCGGTAAAGTCTTGCGCCAAATTCAAGGAACGCCCTGACGACTTCATCTCTAGGAACCGAAAGAGACTGAGCATCTTTGATAATCAACTCCACAACCTGCCGAGGAATTCCGCGGTATGTCACAGTTTCGAGCCGATGAACCAGCTCCCACTTACGCGATCTTTTCTTCCTGAAATTTGCAGTAGGTATTAAATCCAAGGGCTGTCGTTGGATCATCGTGGATTCTTGCTGTTGATTCTCCTCAGCCTCGGTTATTGGATTAGGATCACGCAGACCTGTAAATGCGTCTCGCCTGGACATCGTGACCTCTAATATTTCAATACAAGAGTTGCCAAAGCTTTATATTCCTCGGCAGCCCGCGTTTCTGGCGCATACTCAAAAATGGTCTTTGCCTCAGACCAACATTCACGTAAGACAGTCGCCCGATGAATGGGGGAGAGCACCTTGTCGCTGAATGTTGCCTGCAGATCCTGAAGTGAGTCGCGTGACTCGTTGGTACTATCGAAAAAGGTAGGTAATATCCCCAGCAATCCCCCTTGCCAATTCTTTTTGTCCCTCAAGGTTTGGATGGTTGTGACTGTCTTCGCTAACGAATCTAATGATGCAAATTCTGTTGCAGTAGGAACAATCACCAGGTCAGCTGCCCAGATTGCACGTTCCTGTAAGCCACCCACAGATGGGGAGGTATCGAAAATGATGTAGTCAAACCGATCTTTAGTGAATGTTTTCAACAGCCCTTTTATGTAGGAGATCGGTTGATCCTGGACACCCAACATCATCTGCGCAGCGGAGGTCATTGAATTGCCTGGAATCAACTGTAAGAAATCGCGGCCAGTGTCGCGGACCCATTGGCGAATAAATGTTATTTCACTCGGAGAACCTGGTTGAGTGGTCAGGAAATAATAGGTTCCCATCTGACTATCCATGCCCAACTTGGTTGCGCACTGTCCTTGTGGATCAAGGTCAATCAATAACACCTGTTTATTTTTCAGAGTGAGAGCATGTGCCAGATTTACGGCTGTGGTGGTTTTTCCAACACCGCCTTTTTGGTTCGAGATGGTGATGATCTTTGTGGTCATATGATTTCTCCTTAATCGATAAATTGCAGCTGTGTTCGGCCTTCATGACCATGGACAGAAATGACATCTTCGAGAGTCTGATAAACGCCCATGGCATAAGGTTCCCTGAGCCAGTGAATGACCGCCAAACCACTGCTAAATACAGTTCCTTCTGCAACTTCACCAGTCCCTGAGACACCCGTGATGTCTTCCACTCGAATTAACACAAACCTACGCATCTGATTGTTTGAAGAAATTTGATTAGGTGTTCGAGCCATACTTTCACCTTTAGTTTGGTTTGTGCAACCTGTCCGCCGGCTACGGTTGCGGATTCTTGGCTTCTTCTGAATCACTTTGGAATTTGTCAAATCCATCAATAAGCCATCTTTATAAATAAGGCGGCATCCTGAGGTAACATGTTCAAACACGATTCCTTCCGGCCAAGTTGATTTCTCGTCCCGGTTGAGGCGGATATCGATCATTCGAAACAACCTCCCAAAGAACATTCCCGGATCATCATCGACTCTAGTTGGATCCATAATGACTTTCCAAACGTAGCCTCGAAGTTCAACGGGGTTCTTTTTATCTTGAGCAATAAAAAAATCTAAGTCTTTACCTGGCATCTTGAATGGCTCTCCGATCCTTATAAAATAAGCCGGCAAACAGGTGCGCAAACAGACGGGCAGGGGAAAAGGATTTTGCCCTTACCTTATGCAGGCTTAATGAGATTGTGGAACACCCATGACTGGGGAATCAACAACTAATAGTGCAATGTGCCATTATTGAATCAGGGAGGACGCATCGCACAGGAGAAAATTGATTTGAACAAGTTGAACTGGAAAAAGGAATGAAGAAAAGCAAGAAAAAGTACTTGACGAACCCACGTAAAACAGATACTATACGAATATCGATTAGCTACCGCAGCGTGCCCAGCAAGCGTAGACCAGAGTTCGTCAGGTCGGCTGATTTGCAGAGCCCGCCGCACAAATGGCACGGATTCAGGATTTTGACTCATAACCCGGAGGTCAGTGGTTCGAATCCACTCCCCGCTACTAAGAGTAAACCAGAGTCCGTCGTCCTTTACAGGATGCTTCGCGAGGCTCTGGTTTTTGATTAGCCCGGCGCGCAGCGGTAGACATTTTTCCAAAACTGGAGGAGTTTCTTACACGCCTGTGCACCTTTGGTGTGAACCGCAGTTCGCCGGGCTTGTCAATTGTAAAATCCATCGACGGCTTCCTAAAATTCAAAACGGCAGAGGGGTTAAGCCAACGCACAATTGCCTCCTACGAATACATGCTCAACCATTGGTTGAAATACATTGGAGATCGGAGTGTTTCTGAAATCCAGGCTTCCGACCTGACCGGCTACATGGCCTGGCTGCGCACCGAGTACAAGCCGGTGCGGATCAATGGTAGTAAAGAGCCATTGTCCGCCAAGTCCATTCGCAATGTATGGGTTACGTTCCGATCCTTTTTTGGATGGCTGCATGTGGAGTTCAAGTACACCAACCCTGCTATAGAAATCACTGCTCCTAAATTTCAGACGCATCCCGTTGAAACTTTTACCAAAGAAGATGTGGAAAAACTTCTCAAGGCTTGCGTTTACTCGCGAGAATCGCAGACTGAAGAAAGGAAGAAGTTTGTGATGCGCCGTCCGAGCGCTAACCGTGACCAGGCGATTGTATTGATGTTGCTGGACACCGGGTTGCGTGCGACTGAGTTGTGTTCGTTGATTATCAACGATGTGGATCTCAAGACTGGAAAGGTTACCATTCGTCACGGAGTGGCCGGCGGCGCGAAAGGCGGCAAAGGTCGCACTGTTTACCTGGGCAAAGTTGTTAGAAAATCGGTCTGGCGTTATCTTGCCAGCCGAGAAGATGGGGACGATGCCGACGCCCCCCTCTTCATCAGCCACGCGGATCGGGCATTTAACAAGGATAGCTTGCGTGTCTTGATCAATCGGTTGGGAGACCGGGCAGAAATCAAGAAGGCTTATCCGCATAAATTCAGGCATACTTTTGCCATTACCTACCTGCGTTCTGGAGGAGATGTTTTTACCCTCCAATCGCTTCTGGGTCATGGATCGCTTGATATGGTTCGCCACTATGCCCAGATAGCCGAAGTGGATGTGGAGCAAGCGCATCGCAAAGCCAGTCCAGCTGATAACATGCGTCTGTAACCAAGATATCGTCATTGAGCCAACTTTCCTGCGATAAACATTAAAGCCTTTTTCTGGCTATCTCGGTCAAGATTATTAAGGAAAACCTCAAGCTCATCACCCGGCGTGGAAGTCGCCTTCCCTGACAGCCCAGCAATTCGCTCTTGAACATCAGAAGAAAGCATAGGAGCGTAAGTACTGTCAGTGATCTCGATACTCTCGTGCATCAGATTCATGGATACCGCTTTGTAATCCGCCATGGTCTGGGCATGAAGTAATCCGTAAACGGCGTGTCCATGCCGGAATTTGTGAGGGGATTTGAAATCAAGGTTTGCAATGGAAAATAACAACTCCAGGCGTTTTTGAAGTGCTTGAGAACGCGTCTTTCCAGGTTCATCCTGGGAAAGAAACTGATCTCCCCAGGAATGTGCAATCGGTGCGTACCAGGGACTTGAGCCCGGGAGTGCCTTTCGAACGTAAGTATCCCACTGGCGGACCGGCGCAAGCACTTCAGGAATGTTCAAAAGGAAAGTAGTTGCCTTCTTTCCATTCTTGGTATGAACACCCAGTTCTGGCCATTGTCGAAGTCTCAAGTTTTCCAGATCCACAGCCTCGATTGGCAATGTGGTAAATGCACTGGCTCGCATGCCGGAAAGGAAGAGCATGGCAGCAGCTGCTTTATCACGGAGTAAGGCCAAGCTATCTTCGGGAACAGGGGCAGTGATTAATTTCTGGATTTCATCTAGAGAAACAAAAACATGCTCGGAAGAAATTTGTGGTAGGCGTGGTCTCCGTAGAGTATCAATCCATGAAATAGGAAGGTTGTTCATTTCGCGGGGATATGTAACCTTCGCCCAACGGAAAAAGCGTTTGCTTGAGTCAATGATCTTCTTTTGGGATGCGCTGGCCAGGGTTCCTTTTCCTTCCTTGCCTGGTAATGAAGCCAGATAGGACGGCAAGGCCGGGCGAATCGTCTGCACCTGGCGGAAATTCTGATCATCCGCCCAAAGCAGTAGATGACGCAAATAAAAGCGATAGCGTTCAACGGAGGCCTGGTTCAACTGTAGAACTTCCTCTAGGTACTTGAGATGTTCTTTGACTTTAAGATAGTTCTGGCGTTCGATCACGATGGGCTCCACGATTGATAACGGCTCCACAGTTTGCACAAGTGCCTTTGATTAAGACAAGGTTTCCCTTGATTGGTTGAATCTGAGGAGAAAGTAATTTGGATACCTGGTTACAACGCAAACAATAGGCTTCGTCTTCATTTAGCTTATTTGTAACTTTGGGTTTACGTTGGTTGTTGACCCATCTGGCAAACTCTTCCCCGTTGATCCAAATCCGATTGCGGTTATCTCTTTGGTGGGGAACATCTATCTGTAACCAATCCCGCAATGTGCTTTCAGCAATATCCAGCTCTTCACAAATTTCACGCGGGGTATACAACATCGGCAATAACCCTGGTGCTTTGATGATGACGTTATGAGGTAATTTAGTCCGGTGAATTCTGACTTCCATCCAACGATTGTCCTAAGAAATAATGTTTTGTACTCTATCCATGCAACAGCAGGTCATCCGACCCGAAATCGGTGACAGAATTACCAATCTCTTGTTTGATCTGAAGGATATCTTCTGGGATTACGCCGGCATCTTGATTCTCGCCTAAACCCGTGCGAATTTTTCTGATGGATTCAGTCAATTGGCTGGCTAGTTTGTTGGCGCGTTTTGCCTCGCGTCTCACAGTATTCCAATCGCCAGTTGATTGTGATGGCATTAGTTCAGTCACATCGCTTGCCATTTGAACAAACTCATCATCATTTGTCAGCACTCTGTTTGCCATGCAGCGAGCCTCAAATCGTTTCAAACTGTTATGGATCTCGTCTACTTGGTCTTCGATTTGAAGAGTGTCTAGCTGTTCAATCGGTAATTCTGCAAGCTGAGATACGTACCCGAATAAGCGGGGTAAGTCTTCTTGAATAGTTTCAAGCTTCACGAAAAGCCTGGTGTTCTGCAGTTTTCCTGATTTTGTCAGTAAGTAGGTGTTCATTGGCGATCCTTTCCAAAAGAGTTACGAGTAGGATAACACCAGGACTGGGCTACCTCAATCTATTAATTTCGATAGGGTTAGGGGTCTTGATACCTATCGAAATTGATATATAGATTTTTCCTTCTTCTACTTGCACAATAAGATAATCTCGCCTATAATTTTACTGAACAGATGTTCTAAAATAAACCCTCAAATTTTCTACTGTTACCTCACTTGCGCATACGACTCTCGAATGACCAAATCCCACTTATACAATCAACCACAAGGCCCTCTCTGGATAGATGCATGCTTGTTCAGGGGGGATTTATGCGTTTTCAGCCAATTTTTCAGGTCAACATAGGGGAGGATTTCTTCGATGCCATCCATTGTGGTTATCAATGATGAAGGATCTGTTCTTTACCAAAATGTGGTTGAAGACGTTCAGGATGTCACTTTTCGCCCTATAATGCGCCATAAGTTTTCACCCATAGTGCGCCAGGTGTTTTCACCCACACTGCGCCAGTAGTTTTCACCAACACTGCGCCAGCGATTTTCAGCCGCAGTGCGCCACCCCTCGGATGTGTTCGGATCCATTATCCTTCCGGTACTTACTGTTATCGGGAGGAGCCATGAGCGAACGAAAGCTGAAACTAATGGACATACGAGGATTACTCATCCACTTGCGAACTGGATCCAGCGACCGGCAGATCCAGCGCGATATGAAACTGAACCGGCGGACAATCAAACGCTACCGGGAGTGGGCGCAGAGCCAGTATCTGCTGAAGGGAGAGCTGCCAGCGCCGGAAGAGTTAGCGCAGCGATTGGAAAGCAGCCTGCCGGAGAAGACTCCGCCACAGAACAATTCGTCTGCGGAGACGTACAAAGAAAAGATTCAAGAGCTGTTAAAAGAAGAAGTGGAAGTCGCCGCGATTCACCAACGGCTGAAAGAGCGAGGCTACGCTGGGAGCTATTCGGCGGTCTACCGGCTGGCTCGCAGGCTGGATCCGCACCTGCCCAAGACTGTGACGCGCAAAGAAAGCAAACCGGGAGAAGAAGCCCAGGTGGACTTCGGCTACGCCGGGCGGATGATCGACCCGGAAACAGGGAAGCTCAAGAAAACCTGGGCGTTTGTGATGATCCTGGCGTGGAGCCGCCACGTATATGTGGAGTTTGTCTGGGACCAGAAGATCGAGACCTGGCTGCGCTGTCACCGCAACGCCTTCGAGTTCTTTGGAGGTGTGCCGGAGCGGGTGGTGCTGGACAACCTGAAAACGGCAATTGTCAAAGCGATCTGGGATGATCCGCAGGTGCAGTCCAGCTACCAGGAATGTGCGCTGCATTACGGTTTTCTACTCGCGCCCTGCCGGGTGGCGACGCCCGAACACAAAGGCAAAGTCGAACAGGGCGGCGTGCATTATATGGCGCGGAACTTCCTGGGCGGGCGCGAACCGACCAGCATTACGCAGGCAAACCGGGATGTTAGAACCTGGTCGCTGACTACCGCCGGTCTGCGCGAACACGGCACTACCCATGAAGCCCCGCTCAAACGCTTCACCGAGGTGGAGAAAGCCCGCCTGAAAGCACTGCCATCCTCGCCCTATGATCTGGCGATCTGGAAGAAGGTCAAGGTCTACCGCGACTGCTACGCCAGCTTTGAGAGTGCCTTCTATTCGGTCCCTCAGCGGATGTACCCCGGTTATGCCTGGATCTGCGGCGGAACCCGGCAGGTGCGCATCTACAACCTGGACTACAAATTGGAAGCCACCCATGAACGGGCGCGGCAGGCAGGCGAGCGGGTCACCAACCCGGAGCATATCGCCCCGCAGAAACTGCCCGGACTGACCCGCACCCGCGAAAGTGTGCTGGAAGAAGCGCAGAAGATTGGACACGCTATGACGCAGATGGTTGAGGAACTTCTCACCCATCCCATTCTGGACCGGCTGCACACCGCCGGACTGCTGGTCCAACTGGCAAAGAAATACAGCCCTGAACGGGTGGAAGCCGCCTGCCAGAAAGCACTCGAATACGGCGACCCGAACTACAAAACGGTCAAGGGGATCCTGAAGAAGGGCTTGGAAAAGCAAGCGGTACCCATTCAAATCGAGCTGCCTCTCGCAACGACGTTTGCACGCAGCACAGATGAAATGGTGGGGGTGCTGGTGGAGGTGCAGACATGGAACTGAAGCACCAACTCTCCGAGCAGCTTCGCCATTTGCGCCTGTCAGGCGTACTGGAGACGATGGAAGCACGCAACCGCCAGGCGATCGATGGGCAGTGGAGCTATGTTGAGTTCCTTTCACGCCTGTTGGAGGATGAAGTCGAACGCCGCTCGCAGAAGCAGCTCAACCTGCGCTTGCGCAGAGGGGCGCTCAACACGACCAAAACGCTGGAGGACTTCGACTTTCACTTCAATCCCAATCTCAATCGCCAGCAGATCCTCAACCTGGCTGCCTGCGAGTTTGTGCGCCAGAAACGCAATTTGCTCATATGCGGCCAGACTGGGGTAGGAAAGTCGCACTTAGCCCAGGCGTTGGGACAGGAAGCCGCCCGACAGGGGTTGGATGTTCTCTTCGTCAATACGCAGAAGATGCTCCAGCACCTCAATGGCGGTCGGGCAGATGGCTCCTGGGAGCGGCGTCTGGCGGGTTATCTGCGCCCGGACTTGCTTATCCTGGATGATTTCGGTCTCAAGCCGCTCAAGGCTCCCGGACCGGAAGATTTATATGATGTGATTAACGAGCGCTACGAGCATGGCAGCATTCTGATTACCAGCAACCGCGCTCCCAACGAGTGGCCGGACCTGTTCCTCGACCCGCTGCTCGCTTCGGCGGGCTTGGACAGGCTGCTGGACCGCGCCGAGGTGGTCGTTATTCGGGGTCCCAGTTTCCGCTCGCAGGGACGGAACCGTATCCTGGAGGAGGTGCAGCCGCTGACTACTGAACCTTAAATTTCCAGCCACTTTATTTTTGCATCCGTTATGGAAGTGGCGCATTGTTGCCGAAAAGCACTGGCGCATCTTTGCCGAAAAGAGGTGGCGCATTTACGTCCGAAAATTGACACAGGATTTGGTAAAGATCATCCGGGATGGCAGAAATGTGCCAGGTTACGCGCTGGATGATTGCCCAGAAGTGCAGGTTAATGGTTTGATTGTTCTTGCGGGTCAGCTACCCAAGCCAAAAAGAAAAGCACCTGCATTATCCGAGCGGCAGATCAGCGTTTTACAATTACTGGCGATGGCATTTACGCCAGATCAAATTGCGCTAAAACTTGGGTTGACCGAAGCGACCATTCGATTACATATCCGTGCTTTGAAAAAGAAATTTGGTACAGATAGCCGCGACCAGATGATGGCGATGGCAGGTCATTTAGGATTGTGCGATCCCTTTGAAACAAGCCAAGTCTATGATCAACAGGAGGATCCAGCAATCTCAAGATGATCTGATGAAATGAAGGGGGATTCGTTGTCAGATTGAGAAAAATATTATATGATTAGAGGCGAACATATTTTTCATATTCCACATCGTAATCCTTGAAAAGTAAAGCCTCATGTCCAACTTTCCGGCCTGGTTTAACAGAGCGTACAAACGATGGAGCCGATCCCAGCCGGGAGAGGAAGATTTTTTAGCCTTTTGCGATCTGTTAGGCTATCCATCTTCCAAGGTACTAGGTTGGTTGCATGGTGAGTTTTTACCTGAAGGACCAGATGCGCTGAGTATTGCTGGGGTTTTAGGCGTAAATGCCTATGATGTACTGGATATACCAAAACCCGATCAAGAACTTTTAAAAATCTACCATTCCTTTTCTCATCTTTCTGGGGATTATCGCAGCAACCTAGCGCATGCACTTTGGGAAGCTCAGACAGAAATGAGTCAAAAAGGCGTAACTGTTCGTTCAGAGGAATCTAAATCGATCCTATCCCAGGTCTTTAAGAAATGGGGATTTGAAACGCCGAACAATAATTAGAACTTAAACGCGAATCCCTAGAAGGTGAAACTTAACAACTGAACACATTCATACAGGATGTGTTTTTTTGTTACCGAAATTCGAATAGCAACTATCAATAATGAGTATATAATTATTATTGTACTTATTCTCACTTTTAAAAAGAAGGTAATATGACTAACGACCTTCCCTTAGTAATGACGATTGAGGAAGCTTCGAAGTACCTTCGCATACCGCTCTCCTCCCTTTACAAACTCGCCCAGGACGGAAAAATCCCGTGCCAAAAAGTTGGTAGGCATTGGCGGTTTAGAAAAGAAACGATAGATCGTTGGTTGGATAAAACCTCTGAGGGCAAAGGGGAGACTCAGGATGATCAAATACAAAATGTGTGAACAAATTACTCCAATCTTCACATTTCTAAGACCCTTTAATTCTTTACCTCAAACGACTAGTAGACTGTCAAATCTGATCGAGTAGTTATATAATATCTGCCAACGACTGGGGAACACCAGAAGGAGGCAGAACCAATGAACCGAAAGTATGTTGTCAAACTGACTGACGAACAAAGACAGCACCTTGAAAAAATAATCACCTCAGGAATGTCACCGGCTCGAATGCAAACCAGGGCCAGAATTTTGCTGAAATCAGACAGTAGCGAGAAGGGGCCGAACTGGTCTTACGAGAAAATCGTTGAATCGTTGGACGTTTCCGAAATGCTGATCCGAGATGTTCGCAAGCGCTTTTCGGGGGAAGGTGTTGAAGCGGCCTTGCAGCGGAAGAAACCGGATCGTGAGTACGAACATAGTCTGGACGGAGAAGCTGAAGCTCATCTGATTGCTCTGGCTTGCAGTCAAGCACCTGAAGGTCATACACGCTGGACCTTGCGTTTGTTGAAGAAAGGGATGGAGGAGAAGCAGTATGTTGAAACGATCTCTCATGAGACCATTCGCACAACCCTCAAAAAAAGGAAATTAAGCCTTGGCTGAAAGAGGAGTGGTGTATTCCACCGAAAGAAGATGCGGCCTTTGTCTGCAACATGGAAGATGTTTTGGAGGTCTATAAACGGCCTTATGACCCAAAACGTCCGCTCATTTGTATGGATGAAATGCCCAAGCAGTTGTTAGCCGATCTTCGGGAACCTGTCGCAGTCGGGCCAGGCCACTCAGCGCGAAGTGATTATGAATATCAACGCAATGGCGTAGCCGATTTATTCATGCTGTTCGAGCCACTGCAGGGCAAACGCTACATCCAAGTTGAAAAGCAACGCCGACGAATTGAATGGGCTCAAGTGATGAGGTATCTTGCGGATGAACTCTATCCCGAAGCAGAGAGGATTGTTGTGGTGATGGACAACTTGAATACCCATACTCCGGCAGCCTTCTATCAAGTTTACGAGCCTGAAGAAGCCAGACGTTTGATTCAGCGTTTTGAATTTCACTTCACACCGAAGCATGGTAGCTGGTTGAACATGGCAGAAATAGAGCTAAGCGCTTTGGCTCGCCAATGTCTGGATCGACGGTTACAGGATATCGAAACGCTGCTACGGGAAGTTCAGGCTTGGCAGGATCAGCGCAATTCTGAGGTTGTTAAAGTTCGGTGGCAGTTTACAACTGCCGATGCAAGGATCAAGTTACGATATCTGTATCCAAGAATTCAGGTTTGACAGTCTACTAGGACTTATTTTAATTATGACTGAAGTGGTATATAAAATTTCATTTACAACGGGCGGCCTTTTCTATCGGGAAGCGGTCGGGATTGCGGAGTTATATCTACAATCGACTGATTGGTCACTTGTTAGGTCGGAGATACTAGAGAAGAATTTGCTCAGAACAAGAACGCAAAGCTCATTAGTAAGAACAACAAGAGAATTGATCCAAAGGTTACAAGTACTAACATATGCTCAATTGTCAATTTTAGTAGATGGGACCCGGCAAGAACAAAATCAAATATTATGGTTCGCGGTTTGCAAACAATACCCTTTTGTTAAAGAATTTGCAGTTGAAGTTGTAAGAGAAAAATATCTACGGTTGGATCTCGAGTTAACTTACCAAGATTTTGACACATTCTTTAACTTAAAAGCTGAGTGGAATGAGAAACTTGATCACATTAAAGATTCTACGCGCAAGAAATTACGTCAAGTGCTTTTTCGCATTCTAACAGAAGCCGATATTATTTCGTCATCCAATATGATTTTACCGATGTTGATTTCTCCTAGAGTAACCAAGGCGATTAACGACGATGATGCGAAATATTTTTCGGTTTTCCCAATCACTGAAGGGGAAGTGAGGAAAAATAAAAAACCATGATTGATGAAACCAGCCCAATCACAACTCGTTTTGACCATCTTTATAAACTCATCAGTAGCGAAAGATTCCTAAAGAAACAAGGTTTGGGAAATGAAGTTCCTTTCTTCATTTGCCCCTATCGGCCAGAAGAAGATGTAGAAATGAAGAGGTTGGAAAGACAGTTAATCAAACAGCTCGATCAGCACGGAGTCAGTATTCTTCATATCAATTTATACGACCTCTCTATTGAAATGCTCAAAGAAAGAGGTATCTGGGATCGTATACTGAATGCTGAACAAAATGTTGTAAAAGAAAAATTTAAAGAGTTGCTCCAAGGAGTACTGGATCCTGAAAACCATCTTATTCCTGCAATTGCCAGGAAAATGGAACGAACGAATTTTGATGTTATGTTCATTACGGGGGCGGGTGAAGTTTTTCCTTACATTCGGACTCATAATGTCCTAAATAACCTTCAAAGTACTGCAAAAGATAAACCAACTGTGTTGTTCTTCCCAGGGCGTTACACTCATTCCTTAGAAGGCGGAGCATCTCTGGACCTTTTCGGCAGACTTCATGATGACAAATATTACCGCGCATTCAACATCTATCATTGCGAGATATAAAGGCAGGATAAATCTATGAGACTTAACCAAATCTTTCAAAAACCGGTCGACAGGACCATCGAAGGCGTAATTAAAGCTGACGATGATTCGGGCTTGAAGAATGAGATTGAGGAATACGTCTTAACCAATGAGGTATCAAAGAGGTTGGAAGCGTTCCTAGAAGCCTATAACAATTACCAGGGAGCAAATGGCGCCTGGGTATCCGGTTTCTTTGGATCGGGAAAATCTCATTTACTGAAAATATTGGCTTTAATTCTCGAAAATAGAGTAATTGACGGCACTCCTGTTCTAGATTCGTTCCTTCCAAAATGCGACGATAATGCCATATTGAAGGCTAGTCTTCAAAAAGCGATAGGAATTCCCTCAAAAAGCATATTATTTAACATTGATCAGAAAGCAGATGTGATCAGCAAAACTCAAATCGATGCTTTGCTGGCAGTTTTTGTGAAAGTGTTTGATGAGATGTGCGGTTATTATGGGAAACAAGGTTATATTGCCAGTTTTGAGCGTGATCTAGATAAACGGGGACTATATCAAGAATTTGGACAAACATTTAATAAGATCAGTGGCATCTCTTGGGAGACTGGTCGAGAACAAGCGCTCTTAGAGGCAGAACATATTGGTCAGGCATACGCCCAAATTACTGGAACCTCCGTCGATTCTGTCAACGGAATACTTGATAAATACCGAGAAGTCTATAAAGTCTCAATCGAAGATTTTGCGATTCTTGTGAATGAATACATTGGTACTCAAGGGAATAATTTTCGTTTAAATTTCTTTGTGGATGAAGTGGGTCAATATATCGCTAATAATGTGAAGTTGATGACCAACTTGCAAACCATCGCTGAAAGTCTTGCCACTAAATGCCGCGGACGCGCATGGATAATTGTCACAGCACAAGATGAGATGGAAGACGTAATTGGCGAATTGGACGCAAAGAAGGAAAATGACTTTTCTAAAATCCAAGCTCGTTTTGCTACTCGTTTGAAACTAACCAGTAAAAATGTCGATGAAGTTATTCAAAAACGTTTGTTATTAAAGACACCCCAAGGAGCAAGCTTACTTCAAACCGTCTATCAACATCAAGCAAATAATTTCGGAACCCTCTTTGATTTCAGCGATGGAGCTCAAACCTATCGCAATTTCCGGGATCAGCAACATTTCATAAACTGTTATCCCTTCATTCCTTACCAGTTTACTCTTTTCCAAGCGGCGATCAAGAGTCTATCTGAACACAACGCATTTGAAGGACGTCACAGTTCAGTGGGAGAAAGATCAATGTTGGCTGTCTTTCAACAGGTATCGATCCATATAGCTAACCACGAAATTGGGCAATTAGCTACATTTGATCTGATGTTTGACGGCATTCGTACTGCGCTAAAGTCTCAATTTCAGGCGGCTATTTTAACTGCCGAGAACCACCTAAATAGTCCTTTTTCAGTTCAAGTTCTTAAAGCTCTTTTCCTGGTTAAGTATGTAAGAGGATTTAAACCAACCCTGCATAATATAGCAATTCTGATGATTGATCGTTTTGGCTGTGATATGCTGCAACTACGCAAGCAGGTGGAAGAGGCTTTAAATTTACTCGAACAACAAACCTATATTCAGCGAAATGGTGACCTGTATGAATATCTAACCAATGAAGAGAAGGACGTTGAGGAAGATATCAAAAATACAGATGTCGATTCGGATGCAGTTCTTGCCGAACTTGGAAAAATCATCTTTGATCAGATCATCCGTGACCGAAAAATCGGTTTTGATGATAATAAACAGGACTTTTCTTTTTCTAGAAAAATGGATGACCAATTACTAGGAAAAGAATACGAAATCGCAATCCATGTGATTAGCCCATTCAACGAACATTTTGATAATGAAGAAACTTTACGGATGCAATCGATGGGAAGAGATGAATTGTTGATCATCTTACCCGCAGACAACCGTTTAGTCCAAGATCTGTTGATGTTCAAACGGACAGAAAAGTATATTCAACAAAATATCTCTGTGACTCAGCAAGAGTCTATCAAACGGATTCTGACAGAAAAGAGCTTCCAAAATAGGGACCGTTCGCAGCAATTAGAACTACGAGTGAAAAATTTGGTTACGACTGCCAAGATGTTTGTAGGTGGTTCTGAAATTGAGATTAACAGCACAGAACCATTGACACGAATCATTAAGGGATTCCAGGAGCTGGTTCGCAGAACTTATCCAAACCTGAAGATGTTACATGGGATTAATTATTCGGAAAACGACATAGAAAACTATCTGCGACAGTCAACAGGCACTTTATTTGGAAACGATCTAAGTACTCTCAATGAGGCGGAGCAGGAAATGCTTGCCTTTATCCAAAGCAACAACCGCGGTGGCGTTCGTTCAACAATTAAGTCGCTTGTGGAGCGGTTTGAACACAAACCATATGGTTGGTCACTTGCAGCAGTTCAGGGTAATCTGGCATCATTATCTGCCCATGGCAAAGTTGAAATGCGCACAGAGGGCAATATGTTGGAGGGGGTAGCTCTCGTCAAGGCATTAAAAAATACCCAGGCGCATGAAAAAGTGGTTTTAGAACCCCAGATCGAATTTACTGCTTCACAGGTGCGCCGGCTGAAGGAATTCTATGAGGATTTCTTCGATAAACCGCCCCAATCCAATGAGGCGCGTGATCTCGGCAAGGAGACCGGTTTGGCAATGGATGAGCGGTTAACAATTCTTAACCAGCTGCTCAGCAATCGCTCTTTGTATCCTTTCCTATCGGAGTTATCTGGACCGATCAACCGTCTGAAGGAACTGGTTGGTAAACCTTACACCTATTATCTTGTTGAGTTAACCAACTTCACGAATGATCTTTTGGATATGAAAGAACATACAATAGCTCCAATTCTAAGTTTTTGGAATGGACCTTTAAAGACTCTTTATGATGAAGCCAGACAATTCCATCAGACCCAAACCCCCAATTTTGATTATCTTGATGGTGATGATGCTGAACAACTAATGGTAATTTTGGTAGATACAGAAGTATTCCAGGGCAACCGGATGCAGCAAGCTCGGGGTTTAATGGAAGCGCTTAAGCAAAAACTTACCGGGCAATTGAAGGTTGAGAAACGCCGGGCATCTGATGCTATCAAAACTCAGCGAGATCGACTAATTACTATGCCAGATTTTGGGTTGCTTACAAGTGATAAGCAAGCGCAGCTAACGCATTCGTTTGACTCGTCCCTTACTCAGTTGGATTCGCAAACTTTGATCGCTAAAATCCGAGATATGCGGCGCACCTTTGAGGAAGAAGAATATCCGCAATTATTAACTAGAATGACAAATTGGGCACACCCTGAACCCGTTGAAAACGAAGACGGAAAAGTAACCAGCGGCAACCATGTTTGCGCTGAGCCAAAAGTGGAATATATATCGAATCGGTCAATTCAGATTTATTTTGAAAAAGCCTGGTTGGCTGACGAGAAGGATATCGATCAATATCTTGAAGCATTACGTTCTGCCCTCGTAAAAGAAATAAAAAATGGTAAACGAGTTCAGATCTAATAGTTTAGATTAGGTAACAGCTAAACTTCATATAGGAGAAATATGGCGAACAATACAGGCGATTTGAAGAAATTTGCGCAATCAGCAAGGCGGCAATTACGTGAACAGGTGGCAGGACGGCTGGAGCAGGTACTGAGGACAGACAGTGCAGAACTCCGGCAAAAAGAAGCTGCCATCAAAGAATTAAAACAACAAATTGCACAAACTTCAAAGAAGGCTGTTATTGACCGTGTGGCGTATATCTGGTTCAACCGATTTTGTGCGCTACGTTTCATGGATGTTAATCGATACACTCGGATTGGAATCGTTTCGCCAGCAGAAGGCTACTCCCAACCTGAGATATTGCAGGAAGCAAAGCAAGGATACATTGATGAAGAACTGAATCGCTTTGTCAATCGCCAGGGTATATTGGATCTTCTCAGCGGCAAGATACCTTCCAAAGACCCTCAACAGGAAGCTTATCGACTACTATTGGTGGGTGTGTGCAACTCCTACAACACGATTATGCCCTTCCTGTTTGAACGGATTGAAGACTACACCGAATTACTCATGCCGTTGGACTTACTGTCCGATAACTCCATCCTGCACGATCTGCGTGAGGTCATGACGCCAGAAGCCTGCCAGGACGTGGAGATCATCGGGTGGCTGTACCAGTATTACATCTCTGAACGTAAGGATGAAGTCTTTGAAGCCCTGAAACAAAACCAGAAAATTGAAGCGGAAGACATTCCTGCGGCGACACAGCTTTTCACTCCGCATTGGATTGTGCGCTACCTTGTAGAAAACTCACTGGGCAGGCTTTGGATGCTGAACCGACCAAAGTCACGGCTGGTCGAAAAGATGGAGTTCTATATCAAGCCCATCCAGGAAGAAACCGATTTTTTGAAGATCAGCAAACCTGAAGAGATCAAGATATGCGACCCAGCTTGTGGCTCAGGGCACATGCTGACTTATGCTTTTGATTTGCTGTATTCCATCTATGAAGAAGAAGGCTATGCTTCGACAGACATCCCAGGGTTAATCCTTCATAATAACCTTTTTGGGATTGAGATTGACGAGCGCGCGGGAGCGCTGGCGGCATTTGCTTTATTCATGAAAGCCAGGGGAAAGTACAAGCGCTTTTTAACTCGCGACACCCAGCCCAACATTTGCGTGCTTGAAAATGTCAGTTTTACCGACCAGGAACTGAAAGAGTATATGAACGCTGTCGGGCTGGATCTTTTCACTGAAGCGCTGCAAGAAACGTTGAAACAATTTGAACAGGCCGATAATTTCGGTTCGCTCATCCAACCAGTATTGACCGATGCAGCTTATGTGTACGAGCTGCTGGCAGAAAAAAACCTTGGAAATAACCTTTTCCTCTTTGGTATTCATGAACGGGTGTTGAGAGTGCTGCGCCAGGCTGGGTACCTCTCACAGCGTTACCATGTGGTTGTGGCAAACCCACCCTATATGGGAACAGCAAATGCGAATGAGGGCTTGAAAGAATATGCGAAAGATTATTTTTCGGAAAGTAAATCAGACCTATTTGCCATGTTTATTGAACGCAATCTTGAACTTATCCAACCAAAGGGTATGGTTGGAATGATCACCATGCAGAGTTGGATGTTCTTATCTTCTTTTGAGAACTTACGAAATAAGATTCTGGAACAAAAAACCATTATGGCAATGGCCCATTTAGGAGCACGAGCTTTCGATTCGATTGGTGGAGAAGTCGTATCGACAACTGCTTTTATTATGAAAAATTCCCGTGAGCTGAGTATTCAAGGGAATTATCTAAGGTTAATAGACTGTGGGAATGAGGCTGAAAAAGCAGAAGGAATACGTGGAGCCGTCCAGAATCCTGCGTGTGGGTGGTTCTTTCGAGTACACGCCACTGATTTTAAGAAAATTCCAGGTTCACCGATTGCATATTGGGTAAGTGAAGTGATTCGTGCCTGCTTCATTAAATTCAACCAATTGTCCGATATTACTATTATGCGTAAAGGACTTGCAACTTCTGATAATGATCGATTCATGCGACATTGGTTTGAAGTTAGTAATTCCAATTGCAACTATCTTTGTAAAAGCCGAGAAGAATCAAGAACATCACGATGCAAATGGTACCCTATTAATAAAGGTGGTTCATACCGGAAATGGTATGGCAATAATGAGTATCTTATTAACTGGCACAATGACGGTTTTGAAATTAGAAATTTTCTTGATGAACATGGTCGATTACGGTCTAGACCTCAAAATCTGGATTTATCCTTTAAAAAGGCTTTAACTTGGTCTAAAATAACAAGTGGAAGTTTTTCTGCTAGGTATTGTTCTGGGAATTTCTTATTTGATGATGCTGGTGCTATTTGTCACTCAGAAAATGAAGATATTTTAAAAAGTGTATTGCCAATACTATGTTCAAGAGTTGGTAATTATTTCCTTCAAATAATTAACTGTACTTTAAACTTTCAGATCGGTGATGTGTCACGCCTTCCAATGGCAAATCCATCTGATTTAATGGATCCCCATTTTAAAGATTTAATAAATTCTTGTATAGATATTGCTCAAAATGATTGGGACTACTACGAGACATCCTGGGGTTTTTCCAGCTTGCCATTATTAAGACAACAGTATTTGGATATTAGATTACAAAAAACATACGAAAACCTTCATGAATACTGGGTGAAAACAATTTCTACACTTCAAAAAAATGAAGAGGTAATTAATCGCACTTTGATAGATATATATGGCCTCCAAAATGAGATGATACCTACCGTCCCCCTTGAAGAAATCACTCTTACAAATAACCCTCATTATCGCTATGGAGCTGGAAAATCGGAGGAAGAGTTTGGACAATTACAGCGTGCTGATAATATGAAAGAATTCATCAGTTATGCTGTTGGTTGCATGTTTGGGCGTTACTCGTTGGATAAAACCGGATTGATCTTGGCCAACCAGGGCGAAACCCTACAAGACTATTTGCGTCAGATTCCAGATCCCACTTTTACACCCGATGAAGATAATGCCATACCTATTCTGGATGGGGACTGGTTCAGCGATGACACCACCGAACGGTTCAAGAAATTTCTACGCATCACCTTTGGGGATGAACATTATGATGAGAACCTGGCTTTTATTGAGGATGCCATCGGGCGGGACATTCGCGGCTATTTTTTGAAAGAGTTTTACGCCTATCATGTCAAAATGTATCAGAAGCGCCCGATCTACTGGCTGTTCTCCAGCCCAAAGGGTAGTTTCAATGTGTTGATTTATATGCACCGCTACAATAAGGACACAATCTCTGTCATCCTCAATCGTTATCTGCGCGAATTCCGTGCCAAGTTGGAAGCGCGTAAGAGCTATCTGGAACAGATCAGTATCAGTGTTTCGGCTTCTCCCAAAGAAAAGACCTCTGCGTTAAAAGATATCGAAAAGCTTAGCCAGACACTGGAAGAGCTGCGCGTCTATGAACGCGATGTGCTCTATCCCCTGGCAACACAGAGAATCGAGATTGAACTGGATGACGGCGTCAAGGTCAATTATGCCAAGTTTGGGAAGGCGCTAAGACCAATATAGGGGGATTCATGTGTTGGACATCAGAACATTTGAAATGGCTGGTCAATACCGGCGAAATTCTTAAGACGGCTGATGGTAAACCCGTTGAGGTTTTTGAATTTCGTTGTACAAATGACGAGCCAACAATGTCTGCTTGGGCCAGGCACTTTCGAAACCACTATTGTCCAGACTGTGACATTGATGTCATGCGACACGGAACCCCTCTCTCTCGAGCCGAATATTTGAATGCAATAAAATTTCCTGATCGATCAACTGCACCCGGCCCCAGTATCCGTGCCGGCGATTTTGGTGAATTATTGGTCGCCGATTATTTACAGTATTGTCTTGGTTTTTGGGTGCCACGTACCAGGTATGCGAATAAGACAGTCCGAAACGAATCAACAAAAGGGTCAGATATTATCGGTTTTCATTTTTTTCGCGATGGCAATGAGTCTCCCAAGGATATCCTGGCAATTTTCGAAGCAAAAGCCCAATTCGTTTCCAAACAAGATAATTCCCGACTTCAAGATGCGATCGATGATTCGGCGAAAGATCAAATTCGAAAAGCGGAATCGTTAAACGCAATGAAGCAGCGCTTTTGGGATGTACAGAATCTGGATGAATTCAAAAAGGTTGAAAGGTTTCAAAACCCAGAAGACAATCCTTACATCGAGGTGTCCGGGGCTGCTGCATTGATATCATCTCACATCTATGATCCCGCCATCTTGTCGACCACGAGTACCATAAGCCATCCTAATTCTAATAATTTACATTTAGTTGTTATTCGTGGCGATGCTTTCATGGATCTTGTCCATGAGCTTTACAGGAGGGCGGCAGATGAAGCCTGAAAGTAGATCTCAATATCTTTTATCCATTACGCAAGCCAAGGCAAAAATGTATGAATATGCTGTTCCAGAAGAACATCATATTCCAATCCCACGCGATCCAGCTCGTTTATTTACCCTCGCCATCAGCCTACTTGGCGATATAGCTGTCCAGATAAACACTGAGGGGGTAAATCCAGAAATAATTCAGGACCTCGAAAAGAATTTATCCTTTTCGGCAAGATTTTTCGATTCGTATTTTCAAGCAAAGCTAGATACGGAAGTTAGCCCATATCTTTGGATGTTAGGTTCAGCGTCTTATTACCTCTCTGCCCTTCCAGGAAGTTCCCTGCTGCTAGCCAAGCACCTCGAGCATAGACGATTTGATATTGAGGGTGCTGGTTTAGAGAATTTGTTGTTATGGATATTGTTGGGTGAATATGATCAAATCCAACCTGACGGGAATGGCCCGTATGAAACCTTCATTCAGGAAATTGAGCATCGATATCAGCAATACTATGCAAATGGAACCGGCGATGTCGAATTATTCCAATCAATTCAAGAGTTAAGAAACGTTGTCTATTCAACAGGCACACCCCGTCAACTTTTATTTGCAGACATCATAGGTGCTATCACCAGGAAAAAATATCAAAATTCAACCTGGTTCTGCCTTCCACTATATTCTGATCTAACAGTAGATCAATGGCGAGAAGTTCTTCGTAAGCCTTCTTTTTCTATAAAAGAATTATGGCCAGCTCAACACCTCCTTGGTCAACATGGGGTTTTTCGAGGAAAATCCGCTATTGTACAGATGCCTACCAGCGCCGGGAAAACGAAGGCTACAGAGATTATCATTCGAAGCGCATTCATGTCTGATAGAACTTCATTGGCTGTAATTGTTGCACCGTTTCGAGCGTTATGTCATGAAATTCGAGAAAGCCTCATAAAAGGTTTTAGATCGGAATCTATTTTTATCAATGAGTTATCTGATGTATTACAGCCCGATTATTCGGTCGAACGATTCCTCGGTAGAAAACAGGTGCTTGTTGTAACACCAGAAAAATTGAATTATGTACTTCGCCATACACCAGTTATAGGCGAACGAATTGGTTTAATTATTTATGACGAGGGTCACCAATTTGATAACGGAACTCGCGGAATTACGTACGAACTACTATTAACATCACTAAAAGAGAAATTACCTGAAGGTGTTCAGTCTGTATTAATTTCTGCTGTTATCAGTAATGGTGAGCAAATAGGCCAATGGCTTAATGGAGAGAATTCCGAGAATGTCACGGGTTCAAGTTTAATTCCAACCTATAGAAGTTTAGCTTTTGCAAGTTGGACAGAACGCCTTGGACGTCTATATTATGTAAACCTTCACGATATCGATACCCAAGAATTCTTTGTACCGAGATTAATTGAGCAATATCAACTTCAACTGAGAAATAGAGAGCGAGCTGAACGAATATTTCCTCAAAAAACTGATGGTAAAGAGATTGCTCTTTATTTGGGATTAAAGGTTGTCAGGAATGGTAGCGTTGCTATCTTTTGTGGCACTAAAAATGCTGTAGCGGGCATGTGTGAAAAAATTGTCGATGTTTTTACCTGGCAGCTACCAATGCACACTCCTTATGAGTATTCAAATAGGGGTGAAACAAACAAACTTATTTTTCTGCATGAAGCAAATCTTGGATCAAACGCTACTGTAACCCTTAGTGCCCGACTGGGAATATTTGCTCATCACAATAACATTCCACATGGACTACGCCTCGCAATTGAATATGCATTAAAAGAAGGAATGGCTAATTTTGTTATATGTACTTCTACATTGGCACAAGGAGTAAACCTCCCACTTCGATATTTAATTATTACAAGTACATTTCAAGGGGAGGAGCAAATCAGAGTCCGAGATTTTCAGAACCTTATGGGGCGAACAGGTCGCGCCAAATTTCATACAGAGGGAAGCATCATTTTTTCCGACCCAGAGGTATTCGATAATCATACCAGAATCAGGGAAAGGTGGCGGTGGCGAAAGGTCAAAACATTACTCAATCCATCACAATCTGAACCTTGCAACAGTACTTTATTCTCTATTTTTGATCCATTAGAAAATAAAGATAAGAATAAAGTGATTAAGATGAGCCCCATGGAACTTGTCGAGAAGTATGTAGCAGGAATGGATGCGGTAGAAGATTATATTGAAAGCATTGCATCAAAATATAGTCAGATTGGGTTTACTCTTGAAGTTCTAAAAAAACAAGTAAGCTGGAAACTAAATATTGTTTCGAAAATCGAAAGTTACTTAATGTCCCATTATGATAATGAGCATCCCGAATTAATTGAAAATGCAGCCGAAGAGCTGGCCAAAGGGACATTGGCTTATTTCCTTGCAGATGAAGACCAAAAGAATCAAATAGTTAGTCTATTTAGTTTACTTTCTCACAATATTAACCAAAAAATTCCCGATCCACAAAAACGGATTGTATTTGGAAAGACTTTATACGGTCTAGTTGATTCTCTTAGAATTTCTTCTTGGGTAGAAACAAACATTGATGACATGGTTGCAAGCGATAATGACATTGAATTATTAAATATTTTATGGCCTATCTTAGTTGAAAATATTCATTCCCCCTTTTTTGTAAAATGTAACGTACCAGATTCGTTAAAGCACATTGCATTCGAATGGATTCAAGGTAAACCGTTTTTTGAATTGTTTGAAATATTACGGGAATCGGAAGCAAAAATAATTGCTGGTACTCAATTACGAGAATATAAAATCGAAAATATTATTGATATATGCGAAAATGGGTTAGCTTATGATGGTATGTTAGTTTTAGGTGCTGTGTCTGATTTCCTCGAACTAAACCATTCAATAGAGACAGTTAATCTCCTAAGCAATCTCCAGAATTTGCAAAAAAGACTCAAATATGGATTAGCATCACCAACTGCACTTACTCTTTATGAGATGGGATTTTCTGATCGGATTGTATCTACAGCTCTAAGTCCAATATTTGAAGATTTAGACCCCGAACGAGATGTAATTATTCATGCGTTTCGCACAAGGCAAGAACAGATCTTCGAAATTTTAGACCATTATCCCTCATATTTTTCTGAAGTTTATCGAAATATGATTGATTAAATCCTAACGAGATATTGTTGGTACGTATGGCAAATGATGATAAAAAGCATAGAAGCACGCAAAAACGATAAAGTAGGTCTGGTGATGACTATTGCACCTATAAAATCCCTTATCGGGATAATTGATGTATTTACAATTTCCCAAATAAGGATATAATGAAGATGCGAATACTCTCCAGACAAACATTGAAACAATTCTGGGAAGCTCACGCCGACGCTGAGGAGGCTCTTAAATCCTGGTATAAAGAAGCGGAACATGCTGCCTGGCGCTCTCCCGAAGAAATAAAGAAACGATATCCTAGTGCAGACCCACTTGCTGGAAATCGAATGGTCTTTAATATAAAAGGAAATTCATATCGCCTTATTGTTCAGATCCATTACAACACTGGTGTGGTGTATGTCCGTTTTATTGGCACCCATGCTGAATATGACAAAATAAATGCGGAGATAATATGATGAAGCCAAAAGTGATAAGAAACGATGCAGATCATGAAGCTGCTCTGGCTCATCTTGAAACGTTGATGAATGCCATTCCTGGTTCCCCTGAAGAGGAGGATTTGGAACTTTTTTCTATTCTCATAGAAAAATATGAAGAAGAACGGTTTCCAATCGAGTTGCCAGATCCTATTGAAGCGATAAAATTTCGGATGGAGCAACAAGGTTTAACTCGAAAGGATTTGGAACAATATATTGGGAGTCAAAGCAAGGTCTCTGAAATCCTAAATCGTAAAAAACCTCTAAGTTTGGCAATGATACGCTCCCTAAACAAAGGTTTAGGAATACCAGCTGAAGTATTACTTGAGAAAACCGGAAAGGATTTAATTGAAACGCCATATAATCTCCACGATTACCCTTTTACAGAAATGTATAAAAGAGGGTATTTCAAGTCTTTTAATGGCACATTACAGGATGCAAAACAGTATGCAGAAGAATTGTTTGGAGAACTATTTTCTGTTTTTTGTGATTTAAAAACCCAACAAGTTCTATGTAGAAATTCGAATAAAGAAGTAGATGAAAATGCTCTTACAGCATGGCAAGCACGGGTGTTAGGTCTTGCATCTGAATATGAGTTACCACCTTACATTCAGGAAAAATTCACCTTAGATTTCATACGTGACATTGTAAAGACGAGCACATTTTCAACTGGCCCAACCCTCGCCAAGGAACTCCTTGAAAAGCGTGGGATTCCTCTGGTGATTTTATCGCATTTACCCCACACTTACCTTGATGGCGCATGTTTCAACGCCCCATCAGGCCGGCCAGTGGTTGGTATGACCTTGAGACATGATCGCTTGGACAATTTCTGGTTCACACTGGTACATGAGTTAGCCCATATTTATTTACACCTGGGAAACAATGGGCTTGCTTTTTTCGATGACACGGAACATGGGACACATCATTCCTGTAATCCACAAGAAATAGAAGCCAACGATCTAGCATCTGATTTGCTTATACCCAATGATGTCTGGGATCAAGTCAAAGTTGATCTGATGTCAACTAATCGAGAGGCAAGGGTCATGAAAATCGCAGATCAATTAGGAATATCTCCAGCAATTGTCGCAGGAAGAATTCGTTGGGAATCGACTGATTACACACGATTTGCCCCGTTGGTTGGTAATAATACAGTCAAAAAATTGTTTGCTTCGGATAACTAACGCATGACACAAATATCTGCTGCAATCACTAACTTATTTAAAAAACACCGTATAGTGTTTTGGTATGACTACAAGCGGGAATTGAGAACCGAGTTTGAAACCCTCATTCTTCCAGGAATCGAAGTAATTGAACTTTCAAATAATGAATTTGCAATTAAACATCGAATACTTCGAGAAAAGCCAGACGGGAAATTTCTCATATATCAAGATGGTCCTCCACCCAACGATATAGATAACTGGATGCTTGATGTGCAATTAGCACAAGGTGAATTTCGAGCAGATCAAACAGCTTTATGGCTTAGTGATCTTGAATTAGGTCTAGAATATGTAGACCTTGTTCAATCACATATAGATTTTTTTTCATCAGAACTCCGCAGAATTCGGCTTAAGACATACTTAGATAAAAGAGATTCTGCCTCAACAATTCGAATAAAAATGTTGGCAATCTGTGCGAACACGGAACCCAGGCTAGATGAGGTTCTCGAGGCATTACTAGATGAATTGGCGCACCAACAGCATGAAAAAATTGACCTAATAATTCGGTGCGGGCTGGATGCTTTCTTCTGGGAAAGATTAGGACGTACTTTTGGTTACGAATCTAATTCCCCAAGCATTCAGGATTTTGCCATAGAACTGTTTAAATCTTGTTATTCCCTTGACCTTGGATCAACCGCTAAATTCAGCAACGATGCCATTGTATTTTTGAGGCGATGGAAAGACAGTATCAGTCATCATCAAGCATTTGAAATACTTTCGGAAGAGTATTCTAAGGTTTTAAATATTGAGCAGGACTTACAACATCAGGATTACCGCAAATTATTTGAAATGGATATCTTCCGGCTAATTGATCAAAAAATAATAAGCGAATTAGCACGGAACGTTACTGATCGTACTATTTCTACTTCGGATTGTGGTTCGATAATTCGTCAACGCCGGCAAGGACATTGGTATAAGGAATTTCAGCATCTCTACGAAGCAATCGATTACTCTTCCCAATTTATTGCTGTATTGGAAGAATCGAACCTGACTATATCATCTTTAGTAGAGGGAATTCAACGATACTCACAAAACTGGTATCGTCTTGATCAGTTATATCGCAAAGTAATATTTCATGCGCGAAAATCTGGCCATGTATCTATCTTGGAACACATGGTTGATTTGGTAGAAAACCTTTATACAAATAATTATCTTTTAAAAATTAACAATAATTGGCAACTAATCATTGATGCATGTAATTGTTGGGATGGTGAGCCAATCCTATTGCAAAATCATTTTTTCGAAAAACGAGTATCTAAAACATTTCTTGCAAATAAAAAAAAGATCTATGTGATTATTTCCGACGCACTACGGTATGAAGTTGCAGATGAGTTACTCAGCTTGATCCGACATGAAGATCGTTATGAAGCTGACCTCACTCCAATGCTATCCATGCTGCCTAGTTATACTCAATTAGGTATGGCTGCCTTACTTCCAAATAACACGATCTTTTTCGCAGATAATGATACCGGGGCAGTAATCATAGATGGGAATAATACTCAAGGGACTGCAAATAGAGACAAAATCCTCAAACAATTTGTCGGAAAGGCAACAGCAATTCGGGCTGAAGATCTATTATCGATGAATAAAGAAAATTGCCGCGAATTGGTACGAGATAATGATACCGTTTATATATACCATAATCGGATTGATGCAGTAGGTGATAAAAAAGAATCTGAAGAACGGGTTTTTGAAGCTGTAGAGGAGACGTTAGAAGAGCTTCTTGTCATTATTAAGAAACTGACAGCAGCAAATGCAACGAATGTTTTAATCACTTCTGATCATGGGTTTATTTATCAAAATAAGCCAATTGATGAAAGTGACTTTTTGACTGCTGAGGTTACTGGGAAAGATGTTTTATATCGTGAACGTCGTTTTGCTCTAGGAAAAGGTTTGTATTCTCAACCTGAGTTGAAAAGTTTTAAGGCTGTAGAGGTTGGGTTGACTGGAGAAATGGAAATACAAATTCCAAAATCAATAAACCGATTGCGACTCAAAGGATCAGGGAGTCGGTATGTTCACGGTGGAGCTGCTCTTCAAGAAATTGTCATTCCTGTTCTAGAGGTTAACAAAAAACGGGAAAGCAACACAACGAAAGTGTCCGTGGACATATTGAGAGGTGCTACATCCTTAATCACATCAGGACAATTTTCGGTTACTTTTTATCAGACAGAATCAATAAGCGATAAGGTACACAAGAGAAAGCTTCGGGCAGGAATTTATAAGGTTTCAGGAGAATTAATATCTGATAGTCATGAGTTAACTTTCGACCTGAATTTAGAAAATGCACGCGAACGTGAAATTTCTGTCCGATTTATTTTGGCTCGGGAATCAAACCAAGTCAATAATCAGGAAGTTATCTTGCGTTTGGATGAGCAGATTGCAAATACCACACATTACCAGGAATATAAGTCTGTACGGTATATGATGCGCCGATCATTTACTAGCGACTTCGACTTCTAGAGCAGGAAATTATATGAAACAACTTGACCAAAAAATCAACGATATTTTTCCAGGATTGGTGGTTCGCAAGGATTTAGTTAAGACAGTTAAAGGTAATGCTATCGTTCCCACATACGTACTTGAATATTTATTAGGACAATATTGCGCGACCTCAGACGAGGCGAGTATCCAATCTGGCATTGAAATCGTTAAAGAAATTTTGAGCAAGCACTATGTTCATCGGAATGAAGCAGGGTTGGTTCGATCAATCACACGTGAACAGGGACGTCATAAAGTAATCGATAAGATCAGTGTGAGCCTTAACGATAAAGCAGATGTTTACGAAGCAGAGTTTTCTAACCTTGGTATTAAAAAAGTTTTGGTTGATTCTGATACTGTGAAGAAGAACCCAAAATTACTTGTAGGTGGGGTGTGGTGTATAGCGGATCTTGAATATCAACCTTCGGAAGATAAAAATGTCAGTCCCTGGATCATGAATTCCCTGAAGCCAATTCAACTTTCCTCGTTTGATATTGATGCCTATAAACAGGCGAGAAAAAGCTTTGACTTGGATGAATGGATAGACCTTCTAATACAAAGCATCGGATTTAATCCCGATATGTTCGGACAAAGGAGTAAGCTCTTACAACTGGTGCGCCTTATCCCTTATAGTGAACGAAATTATAATCTGATCGAATTAGGACCAAAAGGAACTGGAAAATCGCATATTTATTCTGAATTTTCGCCTCATGGCATTTTGCTATCAGGTGGTGAAGTAACGGTGCCTAAACTATTTGTAAATAATTCAACAGGAAAAATAGGATTAGTCGGTTACTGGGATACGGTTGCTTTCGATGAATTCGCGGGAAAAAAGAAAAGAATAGATAAGGCTCTTGTAGATATCATGAAAAACTACATGGCTAACAAATCATTTTCACGCGGGATTGAGACTTTAGGCGCTGAAGCATCAATGGTTTTTATAGGAAATACTCAACATACCCTACCTTACATGCTTAAACACGCTGATTTGTTTAATGATCTTCCCGAGCAATATTATGACTCTGCTTTTCTTGATAGGCTACATTTTTACATTCCGGGCTGGGAAATAGACATTATTCGAGGGGAAATGTTCTCAGATGGTTATGGATTTGTGGTTGATTACCTTGCAGAAATTTTACGAACATTCCGAAATTTTGATTTTTCGCAAAAATATACACAATACTTTTCTTTGTTGAGCGATATTTCTACAAGAGACCGAGATGGAATTAATAAAACGTTTTCTGGTCTGTTTAAAATTTTATTTCCACATGGTGAAGCCACAAAAGGAGATATCGAAATCTTGCTCCGATTTGCAATAGAAGGGCGCAAACGTGTTAAGGATCAATTAATGCGAATCGATTCTACCTATGCATCAGTTAAGTTTGGTTATGTTGATAAAGAAAATAATGAGACTAAAATTATAAGAACACTAGAAGAAGAACAATATCCGCAACATTACCGCTCCCAAGGCACTATGTCTGCCGAGGCTAGTGGAGTTACTAATGAACCAAAGCCAGTTTTGAGCAATCCAGCTGTCTCAACGCCTTCACTTAAAGAAGGACATATTACAATCCAGGAAAACCAGCGTGGTATTTGTTTTGATGATTTACTCGGCCCCTATTTGTCAGGTGCTACGAAGATTGTGATTACCGATCCCTATATTAGAGTATTTTTCCAGGCGCGAAATATTATGGAGTTGTTAGAAACAATTGTCAAACACAAACCGGAAGATGAAGAAATTGATGTTCATCTAATAACAACTGAAGATAATTTTAACAATGAAAATCAGGTTGAATTTCTTGGAAAAATACAGGAAAATATCGCCCCTGTAGGAATTAATTTTTCCTGGGAAATTGTTGATGGACAATCAATTCACGCTCGCCATATCGTTACTGATCACGGATGGAAAATTTTGCTGGACAGGGGTTTAGATATTTTTCAACGTTATGATATGAATGATGCTTTTTCAATAGCGAACAGACTCCAACGTTATAGGCCGTGTAAGACATTTGAAGTCACTTATTTGCGTGTTGGTACACCCGATACTGAAACAACTTCCGCATGAAGGTAGAATGAGGTAATAATGCAATTTATTACCTATTATCGAGCCCAACACTGGTCTATAGAATATCCCTTCAGTTCTTGATCGTTTCGAGTTTTCTTTATAGTAAATTTTTCGATAATTTCCCTTAATATCTAAAGAAAGGCTCTGAGTTATCCCAGAGCCTTCTAGATTAAATTCCAAATTCCATCTGTCCCTCCGGAACCACCTCCTTTCTTCTTGTCCTTCTAACAACCACTGTCTTAGTGGTAACCCAGTCATCCCAGGTCATCACTTTCGGACCAGGAACAATCACCGCACTCGGTGTCGTCAGACTACCCAACGGATTGTGGCTGACCTGCAGGTCATCAGCAAATAATGTCTGTAAATCAGAGAGCTTCGCCCCATCCAGCACATCACGCGCCAGTTGAGTGAGAAAGTCGCCTTCCTCTTCTGGGACAATTGCTCCTCCGACCTCGTCACCGTAGACAAGCTGAGCTGCCTTCATCTTCCTACCCATGAGGGCAAGGGCTGTGGCTTCCATCGCTGATGTGTACACCGAGAAAATCGCTTTGACCGGTTGGGTCTGCCCCAACCGCCACACACGTCGGACACTTTGCCAAAGTGTGTAGTAGGGTAGGAAAGTGGCGAGTTATCGTCACATACTTCACGACGGCACTTTTCCACAGACCCCCCTCCGAACCGGACGTGATACTTTCGCATCATCCGGCTCTCCAGAACTCACATGCTTCGGTTGGGTAACGGTTTCCCGTTGTGGATCGTATCGTGGCATTTCACACACACCACCAGCGTTTTTCTCTGCATGGCGATCATCCTTTTCACCCAGTCGGGTTTCTCTTTCCTTCCCCGCCAACGGTTCTTTAGATCAGCCAGCTTGCGAATGTGATGGACTTCGCAGTTCTCTCTTGAGCCGCAAATCTCGCATTCGTTAGCCTGCAACCGTTGGATCAGGTCGGTACGTGAGCTGAGCGCAAAGTTCCGTGTCCCGATGTTGTCATCAATCGGCTGAGTGCCGGGTTTGACAACCTTCAAGGGGATGCCGCCCCAGTAGATATATCGTGTCCCGTTTTTCGTGGATACTTCCACGACCAGAACCTTGTAGGTATATCCATCCACGGTTCGCTTTCCCCCGTACTTCTTGTAGATTTTGGGGACGGTGGTTCGGAACTTGTTTGCCAGCGTCTTGGTGAGAGCTATTTCCATCACGTACTTGAGCTTGCGCAGGGCTTTTCTGTCTGCGGCGTACTTGTAGTATTCTGCCAGCCCACGAAACCGCTGCTGGTAAACGTCCATGATCTGGGCGTCCGAGTACGCCAGCAAACCGGCTTCGTGAATTGGTTTTGCGCCACGCATATAGCGCCTGGCAAGCTCGTTGACCTTTCCAAACGGAATGCCGAGCCGGATGCAGCCGTTGACACTGCGGGTCTTGGTGAGCGTCCCGGTCCGGGGCGAAAGTTTGTCGTCTGCATGGTAAACGCTGACGTCGTAGCCCAAAAATCGAGCATGTTCGGTGCGTGCATGTGTGATGAGGGTTTTGGATGCGCTCAACTCCAGATGTAGCCTGTCTTTCAGGAATGCGCCGATGGCTGCTTTGATCTGCTCCGCATCTGACTTCGGGCCGATGAAGCCCAGGATAAAATCGTCGGCGTAGCGGATGTATTGCAGCCGCCGGTAGTTCGGGTCAACCACATCTTGCGAGGGCAGCTTTCTGCGTTCGAGTTCAAGCTGCTTCACTCGTTGTGTGTCCCCGGCTTTCCGGGCGCATTGGATCGGATAGGACATCCGACAGTATTCCAGGCTGTGGGCACGCCTTTTCCCACGGGTGTATTGTGGAATCAGCACATCTTCAACATAGGCATCCAGTTCATGCAGGTAGATATTGGACAGAAGCGGGCTGAGGATGCCGCCCTGCGGCGTTCCGCTGTAGGTACAGTTGTACTGCCAGTCCTCCATATACCCGGCTTCCAGTCCCTTCCGGATCAGGTTGAGCAACCGACCATCCTGGATGTCTCTTGCGAGGATTTCCATCAGGGTTTCATGGTCGATGTTGTCAAAACAGCCCCGGATGTCGCCTTCGATGAACCACGCCCCGCCTTGGAACTTCTTATGCAAGTCTGCCAGTGCCGTATGACAGCCGCGTCCAGGCCGGAAGCCGTGTGAACTGTCCCGAAAACGGGGTTCGTAGTAGGCTTCCAGCATCCGGCGCAACACTTCCTGCACCAGCTTTTCTGTAAAGTTCGGAAGACCCAGCGGGCGTGTCCCTCCGCTTTTCTTCGGGGTTTGGATACGACGGGCCGGACGGAATTTGAACCGTTCATAGCGTATCTGCTCGATAATCCGTTGGATACGAGCCAGGTTCATCCCATCCACTGTGTCATTCTCCGTTCCCGCAGTCAAAGCGCCACGGTTGCGAGCAATCTTGTCGTATCCAGCCAGGAACAAGTCCTCGCTGAACAGGCAGCGATATACTCGCCTTAGGGGAAATCGTTTTTCACCCAACTTACACATGGCTTGTAGAATTTGTTCGGCTTTCTGCATTGCGCATACCTCCATTTTTCTAGCAAGCTAAAGTTCCTAACTCCCTTCGCCCTGTGGTTGGCTTTCCCAACTGCCCTGGGTGGACGTGACCCCACCGACTACTATGGAGTTTCCGTCGCCATAGGGCTCGCGCCCCTTAGGCGATCCCGCAGTACGGAATGTGTCAATGGTTTGAGACAACTTGATCAGGAATTTAGTGTAGTTTCGTTATGTGTTGGCTAATCGTCATCTCTCCTTTCGTTCCGGAAGTCTGTGGAA